>Ga0326727_10000670_pt1 | contig 137733 bp, 124 predicted proteins | sample MB2enrmetagenome_FD_207643 | JGI IMG/M metagenome (GOLD analysis project Ga0326727, IMG submission 207643) | Lab enriched peat soil microbial communities from McLean, Ithaca, NY, United States - MB29MY | ecosystem: Environmental > Terrestrial > Soil > Wetlands > Peat | place: USA: New York... | reverse complement strand
CCTCAGCCCGTGGGAAATCCCTCCCCGAAAATGCAGCCCTGAGACCCCAAGTCTTCAAATACCTCGATCGCTCAGCTACGCAGGGTGTGGATTACCTTCCACCGCGGGAATATCCGAAACCGCTGGGGGGAACGCCCGATGCGGGTCTTCGCCGCCGGTGGGGTGTAAAATGGGAGTGAACTCCCGGTCAACAGTTTGCGTCTAAAGCGGGTGAGAGGAAAAATGGGGGATTTTGCGTCGTGAAGCGTAAGTGGAAGATTATCATCACGGTTGCCGCCCTCCTGATAGCCGCAATCGGTGTCTATGCCAGCACCGTTTATAGCAAGCGGGGCGTGGTGGCCGTACAGACCGGAAAGGTCGTGCGCCAGGATCTCACCAGCCTGGTGACCGCGTCCGGCGAGATTAAACCGAAGAACTATATCAACATCGGCGCCAATGCCATGGGTGACATCACCGAACTGCTGGTCAAAGAGGGCGACCGCGTCCGAAAGGGCCAGTTGCTGGCCAGAATCGAGAATACGCAGCCTGCCGCCGACGTCGAATCGCAGAAGGCCAATCTGGCCTCGGCCGAAGCCGATGCCAACGCCGCCGAAGCGGGCTTGAAGGCCGCCGATGACAACCTGGCCACCATGCGGGGCGCCATCGTCCAAAGCAAGGCCGATCTGGACCGTATGAAGGCGGATTACGAGCGCGCCGAGTCGCTTTTCAAAGAAGGGCTGGGTGCCAAACAGGACTACGAGGTAAAGAAATATACCTACGACGCCCAAGTGGCGGCTGTCCAGCAGAACGAGGCGCGCCTCATCCAGGCGCAGGCGCAACGCGAGCAAACCGCGGCGCAGCTTACCGCGACCCAGCGGCGGATCACAGTGGCGCGGGCCGGCCTGGCCAGGATCGCCGACATTCTACACAAGTACGACTCCTTTGCCCCCCTCGATGGCGTCGTGACCAATCTGCCGGTGCGCGCCGGGGAGACGGTCGTGCCCGGTCTTCAGAACCAGACCGGCACCATCATCATGACTATTGCCGACATGTCCCTCATCACCGCCGAAGTGAAAGTGGATGAAACCGATATCGTCAGCGTCAAACTGAACCAGACGGCCGAAGTTACAATCGACGCCATCCCCAACAGGATTTTCAAGGGCCACGTCACTGAGATCGGTGACACGGCGATTCTCCGGTCCACCGGCTTGGCGGCGTCGCAAAGCGCCATTTCCAGCCAGGAAGCCAAAGATTTTAAAGTGGTTATCGCATTGGATAACCCTCCAGACGAGATTCGGCCCGGACTTTCTTGCACCGGCAAGATAACCACAGCCACCCGTCAGAACGTCCTTACTATTCCGATCCAGGCGTTGACCGTCCGGCAGAAGGGCGACCTGGAGTCGAAACCCGCCGCTGGCGCCACGGGGGCCCAGGCGGCTACCAAGCCCGATCCGGCGGCGGAGAAGGCGCGTAAGGAAGAGCTTCAGGGCGTATTCGTGGTTGGCGGCGGTAAGGCCGTCTTCCGCAAGGTGACCACCGGAATCACCGGAGCCACCGATATTGAGGTGCTGGATGGCCTCAAGGAAGGGGACGAGATCATCACGGGGACCTACCAGGTGATCCGAACCATCCGCAACGAAGCCCAGGTGAAAGTGGATAATAAGGTTCCCACGCAGCAAACGACTTAAGAAACGAGACATATTCGATGGCAGCGGTGGCAGAAAAGGAAGCGATCAGACTCGGCGAGCAACTCAAGCGGGACGGTATCGTCATCCGCACATACAATCTCTGGAAAACCTATGTGATGGGCGACACGGAGATTCACGCCGTTTCAGGAGTGGATGTCGAGATCAAGCGCGGCGAGTACGTCGCCATCATGGGTCCCTCGGGGTCGGGCAAATCGACCCTGATGAACCTGATTGGATGTCTGGATACGCCCACCAGCGGGCAATACTACATCAACGGCAACCTGGTCAGCGATATGAGCGACGACGAGTTGGCGCACATCCGCAACAAGGAAATCGGGTTCGTGTTCCAGACTTTCAACCTGCTGCCGCGCGCCACCTCGCTGCACAATGTCGAGCTGCCCCTGATTTATTCGGGCATGTCGGCCGACAAACGGCTGGAAAGGGCTCGCATGGCCATGAAGATGGTGGACCTGGAATCGCGCATGTACCACAAGCCCAACGAGCTTTCCGGCGGGCAGCGCCAGCGCGTGGCCGTGGCGCGCGCCCTGGTCAACAATCCCTCCATTCTACTGGCCGACGAGCCCACCGGAAACCTGGACACCGCCACCGGCAACGAAATCATGGCGCTGTTCGAGCGGCTTCACCAGCAGGCCAATACCATTATTCTGGTCACTCACGAGCACGACATCGCGTTGCACGCGCATCGCGTGATCCACATCCGCGACGGCAAAATCGAAAAAGACGAGCGCATCCGGTAGTTCAGTTCACCACCTGCGCGGTCAGCACCACAAGAACAGGGCCGATTCCCCCACGCTCACGCGCCGGCCGTCCATCGGACCAACCGTTGCCACCAGCGCCAGGGCTTTCATCCTTTCCATTAGATAAAACCGTCGCCGCCCAGAAAACGTGTATGTGAATTTCTCCTCTTGTATTCCGCGCCCATTTGGTCTACTACTGTGACTAGGGGATTCCTTCATGCCCACCGAAGTGAGCGAGTTGGGCAGGCGGAACTACCGCCCAGGCCCGGTCCATCCGGCTGCGCCAGCCTGGCGCGCCGTCTTCCGCGACGGATCCGTGCGCCAGTCCGGCGACGGCCCTCCCGCCTTTACATTCCGGGTGCCCTCGGAAAGTGCGCTTGAGCGCCTTCTTGCCACGGACGTCTATTCCGCCGCCATGGCGTTCGTTCGCGGCGAGTTCGACGTGGAAGGCGATCTGCCCGCCGCTATCCGCTTCAAGGGCTGGCAGCCGCGGAGCAGTCTCCGCAACCGCCTGTTGGCGGTGATCGCCCGCTCGGCCACCGTCTTGGAGAGCGTCTTCCAGAGCAAGGCGCAAACCGCGCGTCACATCCGTTTTCATTACGACCGCTCGAACGATTTCTACCGCCTTTTCCTCGACCCGCGCATGGTTTACTCCTGCGCCTATTTCCGGGCGCCGGAGATCCCCCTCGAAGAAGCCCAGCTCGCCAAGTTGGACCACATCTGCCGCAAGCTCGACGTCCGGCCCGGCGAACGTTTCCTGGACATCGGCTGCGGATGGGGAGCGCTGCTGGCTCACGCGTCCGGTCGGTACGGCGCCACTGCCACTGGATGCACGATCAGCCAGGCGCAATATGAGTTCGCCTGCGCGCGGTTGGAAGGCCGCGCGAACGTCCTGGAGTTGGACTATCGCGATCTCACGGGCCGCTACGACAAGATCGCCTCGGTCGGCATGTTCGAGCACGTGGGCCTGCGCCGCGCGCCCCAATACTTCCGCAAAATGGCCGCGCTGCTCGCGCCGGACGGTTTGTTCCTCAACCATGCTATTGCGCGCCCGCAAGGCGTCGAGGATGACGCCGCCAGCCTGTTTGTGCGCCGCCGAATCTTCCCCGGAGCCCAGTTGATCCATCTCTCCGAGACCATTCGCGAGGCCGAGAACGCCGGCTTCGAAGTGCTCGACGTCGAGAACCTGCGTCCCCATTACGCCCGCACATGCCGTCTCTGGCAGGAGCGGCTGGCAGCCAACCGCGAGGCCGCTTTACGCGTGGCGGACGAGCCCACCTTCCGCGCCTGGCGCCTATGGCTGGCCGCTTGTTCGCTCAGCTTCGAGGAAGGCTACAGCAGCGTCTACCAGGTTCTGATGGCCAAGCGCGGCTCCGCCCGCCGCCGTCTCACGCGCGAATATATGTATGGAAGGGCCGGGGAGTGAGCGGGCTCCGCGAAATGCCTTGTGGTTAAGCGGTCCTTGAGAAGTCTATCTTGATCACGAGCTCCAAGGAGTTTTCCCCCTTCGGAGAGAACTTTGCAACCTCGATCTGCTCCTTCGAGATGTCGCTGATGGAGAACTGGATCTCCATCTGCCGGGGATCTGTCCTCTTTGCTTTGATGTACGTATCGCTCAGTTCACCGTATTCAAGATGTACTCGCCAGTATTTTCTGGCATTCCGCAACACGCGCAGGCTGGGGATTGTCGTTCCAGCAAGGATCTTGTAAACACCAGCTCTCGTGATTCCCAACGTTCGCGCGAACTCCTCGACCGACAATTTCTTGCCGCGGGCGTCGGCAAGCGCTCGGCGGAATTCCACCGCGACTCTGCGCTTGAATGCCTCTTCATTCCGGTCTGGTTTGCTCACAATGGGCTCGGTACAAGCTTGGCAACTTTTTGCTGGTCCTGTCAACCAAAATTGACGTATACTATAGTTGACAGATTGGCCAACTGCCATGCTGGAGCAGACGTTCATTCACATCCCTGGCGTTGGGCCGAAGACTGAGCGTGACTTGTGGCAATCGGGGATCAGATCCTGGGACGACATAACCGCCGTCCTCAGGCCGCCAGCCCCGATTAGCGGAGGGCTCCGGCGTCGGCTGGAGGCCTACATCCCTCAATCCATCGAGGCTGTAAAGAACAGAGATGCCGCATTCTTTGCACGCCTCTCAGCTTTGGGCGAGGCGTGGCGGCTCTTTCCGGAATTCGAGTCCCAGTCCGTTTTCCTCGACATCGAGACAACTGGTCTCTCGCCTGTCTTCGACACGGTTACCATGGTTGGCCTTTTTGACGGTCACCGGTATGAAGTGTTCATCGACGGCCAAAACCTCCAAGACCTGCCCAATCGCCTCAGGAGGTATTCCGTCGTCGTCACCTTCAATGGCGCCGGTTTCGATCTTCGTTTCCTGAAACTCGCGTTCCCGGACCTTCAGTTGCCCCCAATCCATATCGATCTGCGTTGGGTCACACGGCGCTTAGGATACCGCGGGGGCTTGAAATCCATTGAGAAAGAGTTCGGCATTTCCAGGGACGAGTCCGTTCAGGATATCAACGGCTATGATGCCACCGTGCTTTGGTCCCGCCACCTCAGAGGCGACCGCTCAGCCCTGCAGAAGCTCGTCACCTACAACACCGAGGATGTGGTTCATCTCAAGGCCATCATGGAGATGGCTTATGACCAGCTCGCGAAGAAGCTCTCTGGCATGCTCTGGGATCAAAAAACGATATTCGACGGCGTCGCGGCCCTCCCGAAGACGCCCAGGTACCGCAAGGATGTGTCCGAGGCGCCCGGCAAGACCTTGGTCGAGAATCTCCTGGAACGAAGTGCAATTCCTGAGCCCCGAGTTGTCGGCATAGACCTGACCGGCAGCGAGCGGAGAGCAACCGGTTGGGCGTTGCTCCACGGTTGCCACGCAGAAACAAAAAGCCTGATCACGGACGAGGAACTTGTCCGGGAGACGCTGGCCGCTGAACCCGATATCGTGTCAATCGACTCCCCTCTGTCAGTGCCAGAAGGCTGGAACCGTGCGCAAGAACAGCTTGTCGAAGGTGCTCCGATCTACCGAAAGTGTGAACTGGCCCTGAAACGGATGGGGATTTCTGTTTTCTGGTGCCTGCTGCCGACCATGAAGGGCCTGACGATGCGCGGGATGCGCCTGGCCGATGAGTTCCGAAAGCGTGGATTGCACACTATTGAGAGCTACCCCGGGGCAGCGCAGGACATCCTCGGAATTCCAAGAAAAGGCTCCAGCCTCGAAGAACTCAGGCTGGGGTTGAACCGCGCGGGCATCGATGGCGAGTACGTCACCGGTCGCGTGACCCACGATGAGGTAGACGCCGTAACCTCTGCTCTCGTTGGATTGTTCTATCTGGCAGGCCACTACATCGCCCTTGGAACTCCGCAGGAGGACTACCTGATCGTGCCACGGTCCCCGAAAATTAAGTACTCCAAGCTCGCCAAGATTCTCGCGGAGACCGGCTTGGACGCGGTGACCGCGGTCGGCGCCGGTGGGTTAGAATGCAAGCTGGATGCCAAGCCCGAGTCCATCGACGCGCCCGCAAACTGATGCCCTCTTTGTGGGTTTTGCGGGCCGCGTTGGCGCCGGCAAGACGTCGGCTGCAAATTACCTCAGTTCGAAGTACGGCTTCCAGTACGCCCGATACAGCCAGGTCCTTCGCGACTGGCTCGCTTCGGAGGCCCCGGAGCGAGAAGGCCTCCAGGAATTTGGCTGGGAAGTCATGGCTGGAGGACGTCAGGTGGAACTGAATGCTCGCCTGATCGCCGGGCTGGACCGCTCACAGAGCGCGGCGATCGACGGCCTCAGACACCACATCGATTTTCAAAGCCTGTCGTACGCCTTTGGTCCCTCCTTCCGCCTGGTGTTTCTTGAAGCCGCGGCGGAAGCTCGTTTCGAGCGCAAGAGGTCGAGATTTCCTACCTATGAGGCGTTCCTGGCAGCCGATTCACACCCGGTTGAAGCGCAGATTGACGGCCTCAGGCCTTTGGCCGCCGCGACAATTCCAACCGAAGACTCGCTCGAAAGCCTTTATCTCCGGCTCGACGGCTGGGTGGCGGGTCACGGAACGAGGGATCGGACGTGAGCGTTTGGGTCGTAGTCGGTGGGCAATTCGGTTCCGAAGGCAAGGGCAAGGTTTCGGCAATCATTACCGTCCAGGAAAAGATCGACCTCTGCATCCGATGCGGCGGGCCTAACTCCGGGCACTCCTTCCAAGGGCAGAACGGCGAGATGGTCGTCCTGCGCCAGTTGCCGACCGGTTTTGTTCGGCCCGAGACGCGACTCCTCGTCCCCGCCGGGGGACTACTGGACCTCGACGTTCTGCGCCGCGAAATCGAGACCCTTGGACTCGACGCCGACCGCGTCGGTATCGACCGAAACGCAATGGTGATTACATCCGACGACCGAGAGCACGAACGCCGCCTGGCCATGTCTGAGCGTCTCAGTTCGACCCTTTGCGGAGTCGGATCTGCGGTCGCACGGCGAGCGTTGCGAACGGCCGATGTTAGCCTCGCGGCAAGTGCGGCGACGAGCTACTCCTGGCTGCGTCCATTGCTTACGGACGTCTCCGCAGAGGCCAATTCAGCGGTGGACGCCGGCAAGAAGGTTCTGATCGAGGGAACGCAGGGTTCCGGGCTCTCCCTGTACCATTCCTCGTACTATCCGAAGGCAACTTCTCGGGATACGAACGCCGCGGGTTTTGTGAGCGAGGTCGGCTTGAGTCCACGACTGGTTTCGGAGGTGGTCCTGGTGTTCAGGACATTTCCAATCAGGGTCGCCGGAGCGCAGGCCGGGCCGCTTCGGGACGAGATCACATGGGAGCAACTCCAACAAGAGTCGCATTCGCCCGTCCCGCTGCACGAGTACACGAGTGTCACTCATAAGCTGCGGCGTCTGGGCAGATTCGACTGGGCTGAGGCCGCGAGGGCAGTCCAACTCAATCGACCGACCAGAATCGCCGTCAATTTCCTGGACTACCTTGATTTCAAGAACCGGTGCGCATCTGACTGGGAGGCGATCACGCTAGGGGCGAAGGCTTTTGTTGAGGACCTCGAAGAGGCTTGCGGGACATCGGCTCTATGTTTAGGGGTCGGCCCCCGGCTGTCAGACAACATCGCTTGCTGGCCTGCAAACGCAAGACTCCGTTCAACAGAACCGGATCATGTTCTTTCGATCTGAACCGCTTTGGAAACAGTGATGACTGCATTGGACAAAGAAGAAATCCAGCGCTTGTTGCTCAAAGAGAAGCAACGTCTGGCTGAACTACCGTACTTCGACAGTGATGGTGCCGACCCCGACCATGGAGTACTCCTCAGTGATCGAATTGAGCACTACTGCGGACCTGGGTTCCAATTGATCTCGCCGTTTGAAAAGGAATACCTACGGCCGGCTGGGTATGACCTAAGGGTAGGTGGCAACTACTCGCAGAGCGGCGAACACTACACCCTAAATGACGGCGGGTTCTTGACCATAGGGCCATACCAAGTCGCCATTATTCAAACTTTGGAAACGCTGAACCTCCCAGGTTTTCTGATCGGGAGATGGAACATCAGAGTCGGGTTAGCATATCAGGGTCTCCTGTGGGTCGGCGGTGCGCAGGTCGATCCGGGATTCCGTGGCCGCCTTTCCTGTCCGATCTACAATCTGTCGACCAAATCGGTGACGTTGAAGCATGGTGAGGAGTTGGCAATGATCGATTTCGTTGCAACCACCCCGGTCAAGAATGGCTCTAAACCATTTCAATGGTGGGACAAGAAGAAACTTGTGTTTCAACAGTACAGAACGGAACTTCAAAGTGGCGTTGCGCTTCGCCTGAAGGAGATCGACAAGAAAGTCGATGACGGCGAGCAACGAACGGCCCGAAAATTGGACGAGGAGAAGAAGAGGTTCGAGAGTATTCAGTCGCGGATCGACACCTTCGTAACTCTTACCTTTACAGTCGTAGCCGTACTCTTCGCTGGGCTAGGAATCATCGCAACGAAAGGGTCTGATGATCCATCTTTTGTGAGTTCCCCGGTCTGGGTCGCCGTGGTCGCCCTATATTTTGCGCTCCGGCCATACGTTATTGCATTCGACCGAAACCGTGAGGATCGAAGCCAGATCAACCAAACCAGGGAGGCAAACCCGAAGCCGGAGGAAACCTCAACGGAAAAATGGTACATCCCGCTCCTGCCAAGGCCGCTTGAGATCCTAATCGCGAGCATAATCGTGTTATCGAGCCTCAGCTTTCACATCTGGGACGCTCATGTCTCAGCGAAGGAGGTTCGCCAGGCTAAAGAACTAGCGTCCCGAGCAGCTAGCGCTCTCGATCAGGAAAGGAAGATCGTCGGGACGGAGATGCAGCTTCGCCAACAATCCGACGCTCGACTTGAAAGCTTGCAGCAGCAGGTCAATATCCTCCTACAGAGTCAGACCGCGAGAAAGTGATGATCCTCGGACGGATTGAGGCCATCTGTGGCTGGAGCGGTTGCCAGCCAACCGAAAGGCCCCTCCACCTCATGCCGTCTACTGGGCGGCTGACCGGGGTTACACGTCCAGGTTCTTCACGTCCAGCGCGTTGTCTTCGATGAATTTGCGGCGGCTCTCCACGTCCTCGCCCATGAGCGTCGAGAAAATCTCTTCGCTCTTGACGGCGTCCTCCAGCCGCACACACAGCAGCGTGCGCTTCAGGGGGTTCATGGTGGTCTCGGCAAGTTGCTCGGCGTTCATCTCGCCGAGGCCTTTGTAGCGCTGCACGGAGGCGTCCTTCTTGCCTTCGTTCTTGACGTAGTTCAGCAGCTCCACCCAGTTCGGCTGCGTCTCGCGATGTTCGTTCTTCACCACCACGAAGGGCGGCGCGTTGAAGCGCGCAATGGCGCGGGCCAGCGCACGGAAGCGCCGGAATTCCGGCTGCGCCACCAGCGCCAGGCCGATGGACCGCTCCGCGTTGGTGGAATCGTGGAATACCACAGCGTACGACGAGTGCTCTTCGTCCCGCCGCATCTCCGCGTCGAGGCCCCGTTGCTTGAGCGCTTCCAGCACCGGCCTCATGTTGGCCTCTTCCTGGAACTCCGCCTTGTAGTCCACCTTCAACTCGATGTTGGCCAGCGCCTCGACCGCGCGCGCATCCCTCAGCCGGCGCTCCACCTTGTGGAACATCTGCTCGTACTCGTCCAGGTTCAATAGGAACGTCCGCAGCTCCACGCCTTCCAGCACCGCCTTGGCGCCCGTCCCGTTGCCGTTCGGCTGGATTTCCAGCTTGAGGTTCTCGGTGGCGCGGCGCATGATTTCCCGCGTGAATTCCTTTTCGTCCTTGATGTACTTCTCGCTCTTGCCCTTCTTGATGCGGTAGAGCGGCGGCTGCGCGATGAACACCTTGCCGTGCGTGATCAGCTCGTTCATGTGCCGGAAGAAAAACGTCAGCAGCAGGGTGCGGATGTGCGACCCGTCCACGTCCGCGTCGGTCATGATGATGATCTTGCCGTAGCGCAGCTTGGCCAAGGCGAAATCGTCCTTGCCGATGCCCGTGCCCAGCGCCGTGATCATGGCGCGGATTTCCTCGTGGCCGAGCATCTTGTCGTAGCGTGCCTTTTCCACATTCAGGATCTTGCCCTTGAGCGGCAGGATGGCCTGAAACTTTCGTTCGCGCCCCTGCTTGGCCGTGCCGCCGGCCGATTCGCCCTCCACCAGGAACAACTCGCACAGATCCGGATCCTTCTCCTGGCAATCCGCCAGCTTGCCGGGCAGGCCGCCGGAATCGAGCGCGCCCTTCCGCCGCGTCAGGTCGCGGGCATGACGCGCCGCCTCGCGGGCCCGTGCCGCTTCGATCGCCTTGCCGACAATCTTGCGCCCCACGGTGGAATTCTTGTCGAAGTACTCGCCCAGCTTGTCGTTGACGAACTGCGTCATGAAACCGGCAATGTCGCTATTCAGTTTGCCCTTGGTCTGACCTTCAAACTGCGGCTGAGGAACCTTCACGCTCACCACAGCGGTCAGCCCTTCGCGAACGTCGTCGCCGGTGAGGTTTTCCTTCACGTCTTTGAACAGCCCGGCCTGCTGGCCGAAAGCGTTGATAGTGCGGGTGAGCGCGGAGCGGAATCCGCTCAGGTGCGTTCCGCCATCCACGGTGTTGATATTGTTGGCGAAGCTGAAAACGTTTTCCGAGTACCCATCGTTGTACTGAAGGGCCACTTCCATGGTCAGCGTCCCATTATTGGGCATTTCCCGGTCCGCCTCGAAGTGAATCGGTTTATCGTGCAGCACGGTCTTCCCGCGATTCAGGTGCTTGATGAACTCGGAGATGCCGCCGGTGTAGAGAAACTCCGCTTTCTTCTCCGGATCGACGCGTTCGTCGGTTAGCGTAATTCTGAGGCCCTTGTTCAAGAACGCCAACTCGCGCAGCCGTTGCGCCAGCGTGTCGTAATTGAATTCCGTCATCTCCATGATGGTGGCGTCGGGCTTGAAGGTCACGCGCGTGCCCGTCTTCCTTCCCGCCTTGCCGGCCTTTGCCAGCGGCGCCTTCGGCGCGCCACACGCGTACTCCTGCTGCCAGGTGTAGCCTTCGCGCCAGATTTCCAGCTCCAGCCGCTCGGAAAGCGCATTTACGACGCTCACTCCGACACCGTGCAAACCACCCGAGACTTTGTAGCTCTTGGAGTCGAACTTGCCGCCGGCATGCAGTTTGGTCATCACCACCTGCGCGGCTGAGACTCCTTCTTCCTCGTGAAGATCTACGGGGATGCCGCGGCCGTTGTCGATCACCGTAACGGAGTTGTCGTCGTGGATGGTGACTGTGATTTCGGTACAATAGCCGGCCAGCGCTTCGTCCACCGAATTGTCCACCACTTCATACACTAAGTGGTGCAGGCCCATCTCACCCGTCGATCCGATGTACATGGCGGGACGGAGGCGCACGGCCTCCAGACCCTCGAGTACCTTAATGCTGCTGGAATCGTAAACTTCGGGTGTAACGGTGTTCACTTCATTCGCCATATTCTTGCTTTAGCGGGGCATGCTCCAGCTTGCCCACTCTTGGTCCAAAACAACCTCTCAAATTCTCATGGGCATGACGACATATCGATACTGATCCGTCACGCCTTCACCCGCCGGCCGCATTTCACCGGCACTCTTCTGGTCCTTTAATTCGAACGCCATATGGTCCTGGGGAATCACACGAAGAAAATCGAGGAGGTACTGCGCATTAAAGCCAATCTCAAGGTCGGGACCCTGGTATTCAACAGGCACACCCTCCTCACTCTCGCCGGTTTCCACCGAGGAAGAGAAGATGCGCACCTCGTCCTTTGTGAACTGCACCCGGATAGAGCGGGACCGTTCGTCTGCAAATTGCGCTACACGCTCAATTGCCGAGCGGATTTCATCTTTTTGCAGCTTTGCCACAAACTGGTGGTCTTTAGGCAGGACACGTTCATAATCCGGGAAGTTGCCAGTAAGCTTGCGCGTTATCAGAAGCCGATGACCCACCTGAAAGAACAAGTGATTGTCGTCTCCAGCGAAGATTGCCTTGGCATCCGGTCCCGCCTCATCAGCAAGCTTAATCAGCTCAACCAACGCTTTCTTTGGAACCAGTGCCCGAAATTGCTTGTTCATTTGACCGCTGTCGGCAGACACTGCTTGTACGTATGCCAGCCGGTGCCCATCGGTCGCAACCATGGTGAGACCTTCAGGGCGAAGGAATAATAGAGCTCCATTCAAGGTAAACCGCGACTCTTCCATCGAAATTGCAAATGACGTACGTGCGATCATAGAAGCCAGTAGTTTTATAGGTATCTCCGCAATTTGCTCGGGCATCTGCGGCAACTCGGGAAAGCTCTCACGGGACATGCCCGCAATTCGTGTTTTGGAGCGTCCACAAGTAATACTAGCCCAATGGTTCTCCAGAAACTTCATGTTTACATCGCCTTCCGGCAGCAATCGCGCATACTCCAGCAACTTTCGGGCAGGCACCGTACCGGCCCCTTCCTTTTTCACGCGCGCCGGACAAGAGCAGCGAATCCCCAACTCAAGATCCGTCGCCGTCAAGACTACACGGTCACCCTCAGCCTCCAGCAGCACATTCGAGAGAATCGGAATGGTGGTCTTCTTCTCCACAACGCCCTGCGACAGGCTCAGTTCTCGGACCAGATCAGATTTGCCAACTGTGAATTCCATAGGACCAGAGCTCCTTCTTCTTAGGCTGTATGAACAAGCACTTTAAAGAGCCATATTCATCGGGCCTGTGCAAGCTGTTAAAGGCTATCTAAATTATACTAAAATCAGCTACTTTTCTCTACTGGAACTTGAGGAACGCTATCTTGAAAAACCCGGAGAAACAGGCCATGCAGTGGTTTTGCACATTTTCCCTACAGCCGCTTTAAAGGCAGATGTGGAAAAAACCGCGAAGTTCATTGTAATGAGTCCATTAGACTGTGGAGGAGCCTGTTCAATTCCGGATCGATATGACGTGCCTGCTCAATTTTGTTTACAGAATGAATCACGGTAGTGTGATGCTTCCCTCCGAAAGCTCGCCCGATCTCCGGTAGCGACGCATCCGTCAGTTCCTTAACCAGGTACATGGCTATCTGGCGCGGGTAGACCACCTTCTTGGTGTTGCTTTTCTCTTTAAGCTGTGACTGCTTGATTTGGAACCGTTCCGCTACGGCTTTCTGAATGGAATCAATCGTTACTTTGCGGTCCTGCACATGGACCAGATGCTTCAATACCTGTTGTGCCATCTGCAAATGAATGGGCGTTCCGGTCAGGGAGGAGTATGCGATGAGCTTGATGAGCGTGCCTTCCAGTTCACGCACATTAGATTTTGTTTTTGCGGCCATAAATGAACGCACATCATCCGGCAACTTCACCCCCTCAGCCTCAGCCTTCTTGTCGAGAATAGCCATTTTGGTTTCGAGATCGGGTGGCTGAATATCAGCCAGCAACCCCCACTCAAACCGGGACCGTAAACGGTCCAGCAGGCCCGGGATATCCTTCGGTGTGGCGTCGCTGGAGATTACAATCTGCTTCTGATGATCGTGCAACTCATTGAAGGTGTGGAAGAACTCTTCCTGGGTGCGCTCTTTGTTTCCCAGCAGTTGGATGTCGTCAACCAGGAGGACATCCGCCTCGCGATAGCGCTGGTGGAAGTGCTGCATACGCTCCGTGCGAATGCATGCAATCATTTCATTCATGAAGCGCTCGCTGGAGGTGTAGATAACCCGCATCGAGGCGAACTTGTCGATCAGTTCGCGGCCAATGGCGTGCATCAGATGAGTCTTCCCCATCCCTACGCCACCGTAGATGAAGAGCGGGTTGTAGCTGTGCGAGGGGTTGGTAGCCACCGACCGCGCGGCGGCGTGCGCGAACTGGTTGCAAGCTCCCACTACGAAGGTATCGAACGTGAACTTTGGATTGAGATTTAAAGTGGAGTCCAATTCGCCGGCCTCAACTGCCGCCATTGCCTGATTCTTGGCGCCCCGAATGGGTTGCACTTCATAGCAGACATGTTCAATGGGCAACCCGAGCTCCTGAATCCCACCCCGCACTAGGGCGGCGTACTCCTTCTCCAGCCACGTGCAAGTTTCGCGGTCAGGCACCGAAACGAAGAGTGTCGCTTCTTCCGTGCGAACGTATACAGCACCCTTCAGCCAGTTGTTGTAGCTCTCAATGCTCACCTTTTGCTGCAAATAATTGCGGATTCGATCCCAAGAATTCATCAATTTTTACACACCACAAACACACAATTTCCCTAATGTTTTCCACAACAGCGTGGGATTAGCCGGTGCTCAATTCAGAGGAATTGCCAGCCAGGCCAGCCCCCGCCGCACCGGAGCCGCCAGTCCGTATGTTTCGGTCAATCGAGAAGTAGTCTACCACAGCGATAAGGCATTCCAACAAATTTATAAACGGCTTTATTTCAATAACTTTCCCGCAACGTTTGACAGTTCCAATGTTTCTGAACGACAATGGAAGTTTCTGGCGGGCGGGAGTAACTCAGTTGGTAGAGTGCGACCTTGCCAAGGTCGATGTCGCGGGTTCGAATCCCGTCTCCCGCTCCAAAGTTTTACCCTCCGGATTGGCCATGATCAAGCGTTGTTTTCTACTTCTGTGTGGCGCCCTTGTAGGGGCGTCGATTGTCCTCGCCCAAGATTATAAGCTGGAGCCGATTACCACGGCAGCTCCCGGCCTGCCGGCGGCGTATGCCGCTTTGATCCAGACCGAGGGATACCGTATCACCGGCCCGAGCGGCCCTTGGTGCGAAATCTGGTTCCGCAAGTCCATACCAACGGGCGCCAAATCCGCCGACGAAGCTATCGTCTTCCCAATTGCGCAGGGCACCCTGGTGGGCATCCTTCGTTTCCCGGCAACCGGCGCCGACCGCCGGGGCCAGACCATCCAGCCTGGCGTCTATACACTTCGTTACGGCCTTCAACCCGTGGACGGTGCTCACGTGGGCGTCTCTCCACAGCGCGACTTCGTGCTGCTCACGCCCATCGCCAATGACGCTGACCCCAATGCGATGCCGGCCTTCGACGCCCTGGTGCAGATGAGCACCAAAGCTTCGGGTACGCCTCACCCGGCGGTGCTGTCCATTGAGACGCCTGCAGGATCGACGTTTCCGGCGGTCACCAAGGAAGGCGATCACGATTGGGTGCTCAACGTAAAGATCGGCGATCTGCCGCTTGCCATCATTGTGGCCGGCAAGGTCGAGGCGTAGGAGCCAGGCTCCATGCGAGTTCCAGCCGCGCGCTCGAAGGGGTGATGTACCATGCCCGACCTGTACGAAGCGATTCTGAATGGCAACGCTCCCGCGGCGGCTGAGGCTGCCCGCCAAGCACTGGAGGGCGGCACCGCGGCGCTTGAGTTGGTGCAAGGCCACATGGTGCCCGCCATGGATGAGGTAGGCCGCCGCTTCGAATGCGAGGACTACTTCGTGCCGGAGCTTCTGCTCGCGGCCCGTGCCATGAAGGCCGCGCTGGCACTGATCCGGCCGCATTTGGCCTCGAGTGGCGCACAGCCAGCCGGCCGCGTAGTTATCGGCACGGTGAAGGGCGACCTCCACGATATCGGGAAGAATATCGTCGCCTCCATGCTGGAGGGCGGCGGGTTCGAGATCACCGACTTGGGCGCCGACGTGGCGCCGGAGAAGTTCGTGGACGCGGTTCGGGCCCACCGCGCCAACCTGGTGTGCCTGTCGGCGCTGCTCACCGTGACCATGTCCTCCATGAAAACCACGATTGAAGCGCTCTCGGCCGCCGGCTTGCGCGGGCAGGCCAAGATCCTGGTGGGAGGCGCTCCCGTGACGCAGCGTTTCGCCGATGAGATTGGGGCCGACGGCTACGGCGAGAATGCCGCGGTTGCCGTGGCCCTGGCCCGCAAGCTGGTGACCGCCGGCGCGCCTGCCTGACCGGGCGGATTTGTGCGGCTGAAGCTGATTTCGTGCGAGGTGCTGTACCGCGAGATGTGCGCCGCGGTGGCCCGCTCGCCGCACCAGGTGGACATCGAGTTTCTACCCAAGGGTCTCCACGACCTGGGCGGCGACTCCATGCGCGCCCGGCTTCAGGAGGCCGCCGATCGAGTGGATCCCACCCAGTACGAAGCGGTTCTCCTGGGCTACGCCCTTTGCGGCAACGGCGTTGCCGGACTGGTGAGCCGCACTCTGCCCCTGGTGATTCCGCGGGCTCACGATTGCATCGCGCTCCTGATGGGCGGGCGGGACCGGTACCGGAGTTATTTCGAGAACAACCCGGGGGTCTATTTTCGCTCGACTGGCTGGTTGGAGCGCGGCCAGGACCTGGACCAGGCGACGCTCGGCGTGGTACGGGACAAAACCGGGGCGGGCTACACGCTCGAGGAACTCATCGCGCGCTACGGCGAAGACAACGGCCGCTACCTGTTCGAGCAGTTCAATGGATATCAGCGGAACTACCGGCAACTGGCATACATCGCCACCGGGCTGGAGCCGGACGGCAGTTTTGAGCAGCGGGCGCGCGAAGAAGCCGCTCGCCGCGGATGGCAGTTCGAAACCATCCGCGGCGATTTACGCCTGTTCGAGCGCCTGGTGGCCGGCGACTGGGACGAAAGCGATTTTCTGGTGGTGCCACGGGGTTGGCGCGTGAAGGCCACCTACGACGGCGGCATCATCGAAAAGGAACCAGTGCCGTGAGAAAGCGCCCAGTCAGGCCTTTCTTCTTTCCTGGCCTTGTCGCCTTATCATCTCTGTCGGCAGCCCCGATTCCTTCAGCGCCCGCCAGCCACCGTCGAGCGAAAGGACGTTGGTGTAGCCCATCCTCTGAAGATTGTCGGCCGCCAGCGCCGTGCGGAAGCCGCCGCCGCAATACAGCACCAGCCTGGTGGTTTTGTCGGGATAAATGGCTTCGATATCGCGCTCGATGATCCCCTTGCCGAGGTGCACCGCGCCCGCCACGTGGCCGTCGGCCCACTCGCTGTCCTCACGCGTGTCCACCAGCACGTGCGGCTCCTTGGCGGCAATCATCTTCTTATAGCCTTCGATATCGATTTGCCGGATGCGCGATTTCGCGTCATCCACCAGTTTCAGAAATCCGGGGTTATGTTTCATGCATTGATCGCTCTTCTTATTCCACCCGCCGAATCCTGGCGCCTACGGCCGCGAGTTTCGTTTCGATTCTCTCATAGCCGCGGTCGATGTGGTACACGCGGTCGATTACGGTCTCGCCCCTGGCCACCAGCGCCGCCAGCACCAGTGAGGCGCTCGCCCGCAGGTCCGATGCGATCACCCCGGCGCCGGTCAGCTCGCGCGGCCCGGCCACGATGGCCTGCTTGCCGTCCAGGCGGATGTTAGCCCCCATGCGCGCCAACTCCTGAGCGTGCATGAAGCGGTTCTCGAAAATCGTCTCGACGATGATTGCGATCCCCTCGGCCTGCGTCATCAGCGCCATGTACTGCGCTTGAAGATCGGTTGCGAAGCCGGGATACTCTTCCGTGGTGATGTCCACCGAGCGCAGCCGGCCGCCGCCCCGGACCCGCAGCGTGGTGGCATCCGGCTGTGTCACCTCCGCCCCGGCCTGTTGCAGCTTGGACACGAGCGCGCCCACGTGCTCCGGGTTGCAGCCCGTCACGGCAACGTCGCCGCCGGAAATGGCTCCGGCAATCAGGAACGTTCCCGTCTCGATGCGGTCTGGAATGATGGTATGCTCGGCGCCGTGCAGTTGCTGGACGCCCTGAATCCGGATGGTGGAAGTGCCCGCGCCTGCGATCTTCGCCCCCATCTTGCCGAGCAACTCAGCCAGGTCTGCCACTTCCGGCTCGCGCGCCGCGTTGCGGAGCGTGGTTTCGCCCTTGGCCAGGACGGCCGCCATCATGAGGTCCTCGGTGCCCGTGACGGTGATCCGGTCGAAGTGCACCACCGCACCGTGAAGGCCTTCCGGGGCCTCGGCTTGGATGTAGCCATGCGACTGGTGGATGCGCGCGCCAAGCTGTTCCAGCCCGAAAATGTGCAGGTTGATAGGACGCGCACCGATGGCGCAGCCGCCGGGCAGCGAAACGCGCGCACGCCCGCAGCGGGCCACCAGCGGCCCCAGCACCAGGCTCGAGGCGCGCATGGTCTTCACCAATTCGTACGGCGCCTCGGGACAAGCGATCTTGGGCGTATGGAGCCGCGCGGTCTCACCCTGCGCCTCCACCGTCGATCCGATATCCACCAGCAGCCGCTTGATAGTCCGGATATCCCGCACGCGCGGAATGCGGTTCAGGATCACCGGCTCTTCGGTCAGCAGCGCCGCGGCCAGCGCGGACAGAGCCGAGTTCTTCGACCCGCTGGCAGGTATCTCCCCTTGGAGGGTGGTTCCACCGGTAATCGCGAACTTATCCATTTAGGACCCTCGAAATGCTTCCGCCGGCTGCGGCCAGCCTCCGCTCGGCCTCAACGCGCGCGACGCCCGTTTTGCCCATCAGAATAGCCGCGCGCACGCTGTTGCCGGCTGCGTCCAGCAGTTCGCCCGCGCGTTCGCAGGTAACGCCCGCGGCCTGCGCGACAATACGGCGGGCTCGGTCCGCCAGCTTTGCGTTCTTCGGCTGGACGTTCACCATCAGGTTGCCGTAAACGTACCCCAAGCGGATGAACGCTCCCGTAGTGAGCATATTGAGCACCAGTTTTTGCGCCGTCCCGGCCTTCATGCGGGTAGAACCGGTAATCACCTCCGGTCCCACCAGCGGCGTGATGGCAATCGCCGCCGCGCGCGCCAGCTCCGAATCGGGTGTGCAACTGATTCCCACAGTGACGGCGCCCAGGCGGCTGGCTTCCGCAACCGCTCCCAGCACGTACGGCGTCCGCCCGCTGGCCGCGATTCCCACCAGCACATCGCGGGCCGTGAATCCGCGCTCCATCAGGTCGTGCGCGCCGCCGGCCGGGTCATCCTCGGTGGTTTCGGTCGCGCGGCTCAAGGCCGCCGGGCCGCCAGCGATAATTCCCTGCACCATCTCCGGCGGAACGCTAAACGTGGGCGGGCATTCCGAAGCGTCGAGCACACCTAACCGCCCGCTGGTCCCTGCGCCGATGTAGAACAGCCGCCCGCCGCGCCGGAACACCTCGACAATGGCATCCACCGCGCGCGCGATGGCTGGAATCTCGCGCTCCACCGCGTCCGCCACCTTGTGGTCCTCGGCGTTGACGATGCGCAACACCTCTTCGGTGGGCAGCGTGTCGATCGCCGCCGAAGCAGGATTCTGCTGTTCGGTGACAAGTTTCTCGAGCCCCGGCATGGCTCTATCTTAACAACCCGTCTGGAAGCGCTGGCCAAACACATTCAACCGGGAATAACGGCGGAATAACCTCCTTTGCCGGCTAGATCGTATAGCGCCCTGTCGAATGTGGCGAGGGCGGCATGGCTATGTTTCGCGTACGCGAGCAGGTAGCAGTCGCCGACCCATTTGGACGCCGGCTTGCCCGCGAAAGGCGCCGTCGCTTCCCGGAATCCAGCCTCGAGGCCTCGCGGTTCCGGATAGAACTCGACGCGCGGGTCGTTCAGCCATCGGTCGTAGACGCCCCACGCTTTTCGCAGAGTGAGCGTTTGTTCGCCCATGGCGGACTGGTTCGTAAGCAGGCGCAGCAAACCGACGTGCGTATAGCGCGAGAAGACCAGTCTCGCCTCCGGGGGCAATGAGTTGAGCCAGTTCCAGGCTTCGACATTGTGCCGATGGGCGCGCACGGACAAAGCCAGCCAGACGTTCAGGTCAGGAAAAAACGAGATCATGGGGGTTCTCGTCTTCGGGGAAGGCGGGGCCAAGCTTGCCCGGACCCGTAACCAGAGGGCCCGTCACGTATTGGCCTTTCCTGGGCTCGTCGTAGACCTGCTCGATGGCCCGGACAATCAGTGAACGGATCGAGGCGCCAGACCGTTCCGCCCGGTAACGGAGCCGGTCATGCAACGGCTCCGGGATATCGATGGTTGTTCGCACTGCCATGACATTATTATGTCACAGCAAACATGAATCTGTCATATGTGCCCCGAGGATTACTCGCCACGGGCCACGAACACCCGGCCCGCGGCCAACTTCCTGCCCGTCCCTCACGCTATATTCAGATTAGTGCGCTACTTCTTCACCGGGCGGCAACTTCCCGTCAACGCCATTCTTCTGGTCGAAAGCGGATCGCGCGCGCTTCTGGAAGGTCTCATCCCCAGTCTCCGCCAAACCTGGGGCAACGATGTCCCGATCGACCTGGTCACTTGCTATTCCAGCCTCCCGCGGGGTTTTTGCCCGGAGACCACGCGCGTCTACCGCGTCACCGACTATCGCCGCCGCCACGGCCGCCGCAAACTCTACCGCGAACTCGCCCGGAACCAGTATTCCTTGTTGGGGATCATCTGCTCCGAAGAGCCGGTGATGACCAAGTGGAAGTGGGTGCTGGCCTTTCGTATCCCCGCCAAGGTTTTTGTCGTCAACGAGAACGGCGATTACTTCTGGCTCGACCGCCGGCACCTGGGCGTCATCCGCCAGTTTGTGCTGCTCCGCTCCGGCCTGGCGGGCGCCGGAGCCGTTCGCATCCTGGCACGCCTGCTCTTGTTTCCCTTCACTTTGCTTTACCTTTTGCTGTATGCCATGACCGTTCATGCCCGGAGGGCTCTCCGTCATTGACTAAGGAGGTTGTTTGATGAAAGCCATTCAAGTGAAAGTACCCGGTGGTCCCGAAAAGATGGAACTGGTGGAGGTCCCCAAGCCCTCGCCGGGTCCCAAGCAGGCGCTGGTGCGCATCGCCGCCAGCGGCGTGAACTTCATCGACGTCTATTTCCGCACTGGCCTCTATAAGGCGGACATCCCCATCACCCTCGGCAGCGAAGGCGCGGGCACGGTAGAGGCGGTCGGCGCGGATGTCGGCGAAGTCGCCGTCGGCGACCGCGTGGCCTACGCCATGGCGCGCGGCTCCTACGCCGAATATGCGCTGGTTCCAGCCGCGCTGCTGGTCAAGATCCCCGCTGGTCTCGACTTCCAGACCGCCGCGGCCGCCTTGCTCCAGGGCATGACCGCTCACTATCTGACGCACTCCACCTATGCGCTCAAGAGCGGTGATACCTGCCTGGTTCACGCCGCGGCGGGCGGCGCCGGCGGCCTGATAGTGCAAATGGCCAAATTGATTGGCGCGCGCGTGTTCGGCACCGTTTCCACCGAGGAGAAAGCTCGCATCGCGCGCGAGGCCGGCGCGGACGAAGCCATCCTCTACACCGAGCAGGATTTCGAAGCGGAAGTGAAGCGTCTCACCAGCGGCCGCGGGGTCGACGTGGTGTACGACTCGGTGGGCAAGACCACCTTCGATAAGAGTCTGAATTGTCTGCGCCCGCGCGGCTTGCTGGCGCTCTTCGGACAATCCAGCGGACCGGTTCCGCCGTTCGATCCCACCATCCTCAACAGCAAAGGGTCGCTCTTCCTCACGCGCCCCACCCTGGTCCACTACGTGCTCACGCGCGACGAACTGCTCTGGCGCGCGGGCGATGTGCTGGGCTGGGTGGCCTCCGGCAAACTCAAGCTGCGCATCGACCGCACCTACCCGCTGGAGGAAGCGGCCGCGGCCCATCGCGACCTTGAGAGCCGTAAAACCGCCGGCAAACTGGTGCTGATTGTCCAGTAACCCCAGATTGGGCAAGCTAAAGCACGCCCCACCAAACTGCACCGTGGTGGGGCATGCTTTAGCTTGCCCTGAACCCGACCCCTTCGACCAGCGCAGGCAAGCCGTTGCCTCCGGCCTCGCGGAACGCAAGCTGGACGGCCTGTTAGTTGCGTTCGGCCCCAACCTCCGATACCTCACCGGCTTCACCGGCAGCAATGGCAGCCTGCTGGTGCTCGGCGGCAAATCCATCCTCTTTACCGACCCGCGCTACCAGATACAGGCCGCCCAGGAGGTCACGTGCCGGGTGAAGATCGCCAAGGGCCCGTTGCTGGCGGCCGTCGCCGCGGCCATCGCCAGGCTGGGGCTGAAGCGCATCGGGTACGAGCCCGCCCGCATGACGTGCGATTCCTACGAGTCGCTGCAATCGCGTCTGCCCATGAAGGCCTCGCTCGAACCGGTGAAGGGGTGGATCGAGGAGCTGCGAATGGTGAAGTCGCCGGCCGAGATCGCACTTATTCGCCGCTCGGTCCAGACGAATTCCCGCGCCTTCGAGCAGGCTGTGGCGCGCGTCCGCCCCGGCATGACGGAGCAGGACCTGGCGGCCGAACTGGAATACCGCATGCGCCGCCTGGGCGCCGAAAAACCGGCGTTCGAAACCATCGTGGCCGCGGGCGTCCGCTCCGCGCGGCCGCACGCCCAACCGACCGCCGCGCGCCTCAAACCGCGCGACCTCGTGTTGGTGGACATGGGTGCGCAGCAGGACGGTTATTCGAGCGACATGACGCGCATGTTATTTCTCGGCGTTCCCACCGCCAAGGTGAAACGCGTCTACCGTGCCGTGCTGGAAGCGCAGCTTGCGGCCATTTCGACGGTCCGCGCCGGCGCTTCCACTGCGGCTGTGGACCGCGTCGCCCGGAAAGTGTTAAGAGGCTACGGCCTGGACCGAGCTTTTGTGCACTCCACCGGCCACGGCCTCGGCCTGGAAATCCACGAACCCCCGCGCCTCGGCAAGCGCGACAAGGCCCGCCTCGAAGCCGGCATGGCGATCACCATTGAGCCCGGCGTCTACCTGGAGGGTTTCGGCGGCATCCGCATCGAAGACACGGTGGTGGTGACGGAGAACGGGTGCGAGATCCTGACGCCGACGGGCAAAGAGCTGAGGGTGATCTGAGACCAGCGCCGGCATCGATAAACCGCTCATTCTCGCGCCGATCGGCGCGTAAAAACAGGAGGTTTTACTGAAAGGAAAGAGTTTATCGGATCGAGTCCGCGCCGATCTGCGCAAATAATCGATCCCGGGCGAAAGCTGGGAAACCGGGAATCCCCACCTTGACATCTCCCTCTCTCCGGGCGCATAGTGTAACTGGGGACGGTCTGATGCCGTTCTCCAGACCCCTTTCTCTGAAAGGGGTGATCGCGATCCCCTTCACGGGGGAGCCACTGATAAGGAGGAAGTGCATAGAACCAGTCCACTATAAGGGCGGCTTCCGGCTTCCTCGGCTGACCGGCTGCAGACCCTGACGCGCCGTAAGAGTAACGATTTGGCGCCGCGGTTTATGCACCGCTGTCTTAGCGGTTTGCAGGCATGGCGATGACAGGAGGTGTCGGCGGCCGCCCTTTCTGTAGCTTCCCGCACGTCCCACCCCCCGCCGGCTTTCCGTTACACTGGTCTTTCCTTCTGCAACCGTGAACGCCGTTGAGTTTCAGGGTGTTTCCAAGAGCTACGCGATCTACGACTCTCCGGGCGACCGGCTCAAGGAATTGGTGTCGCTGAACCGCTTCAAGCGTCACCGGGATTTCTGGGCGCTGCACGATGTCACCTTCGGGGTGCGGCGTGGCGAAACCTTCTGCATCGTCGGGGAGAACGGTTCGGGCAAGAGCACGCTGCTCCAGATGGTGGCCGGGATCCTCCAGCCCAGCTCGGGAACGATCGCGGTGGATGGGCGCGTCTCGGCGCTGCTCGAATTGGGAGCGGGATTCAATCCGGAATTCACCGGACGCGACAACGTCTACCTCAACGGCTCCATCCTCGGCCTGACCACCCGGCAGATCGACGAGCGCTACAAGAATATCGAAACCTTCGCCGAGATCGGCGACTTCATCGACCAGCCGGTAAAGACCTATTCGAGCGGCATGGTGGTGCGGCTGGCCTTCGCCGTGGCCATCAATGTGGACCCTGAAATCCTGCTGGTGGACGAGGCCTTGGCCGTCGGCGACATCTATTTCCGCCAGCGCTGCATGCGCAAGGTCCACGAGCTGCGCTCGCGCGGCATCACCATCCTGTTCGTTTCGCACGCGGTGGCCGACGTCAAAGCCATCGGCGACCGGGCTCTCTGGCTGGACCACGGCCGCGTGGTCGAGCTCGGCGACCCGGACCACGTGGTGGCCAGATACCTTGCCGCCATGGTCGAAAAGGACTCCACCTACCTTCAGATCAAGGCTGGGACTGAAGCCAGGCGCCAGAGCGCCGGGCCGGTGCGGGCGCCGGAGGTGGTGGAATCCATTCCGAATATCGACCACCGTTACGGCGATGGCCGCGCCGAGGTGCTGGGCATCGCGGTTCTCGATGAGCAGGGCCGGCCGCTCCACCTGCTCGACCCCTCTTCCCGCATCCTGGTGCGCATCAGCGTGCGCGCCAAAGAAGAAGTGCCCATGCCGATGGTGGGGTTCATGCTGCGCAACCAGTTGGGCATGGATTTCTCGGGCACTAACACGGCGCGGGAAGGTCACGAGCTGACGCCCATGCAGCCCGGCGACATCTATACCGTGGATTTCTATCTCGACCTGCCGGAGCTGTATCCGGCGTCGTTTTCCTTTTCGCCGGCCATCGCCGACGGCACGCTGCGCGGCTACCGGATGTGCGACTGGATCGACAACGCGGTGGTGTTGCAGATGGGCCCCTCCGAGACCCAGATCTACGGTTACATCCATCTCCCCTGCCGGGTGGAAGTCAACTCCCGCGTGAAGCGGGAACCGCTCCTGGAGAAACGCATTGGCTGAGTTTACGGGCGAACGGATCATCCCCGGCCAGGTGGACGTCGATCTGCTGAACGAACACGTAGCGCGCTACACCTTCGCGGCGCGCCTGGCCCGGGGCAAACGCGTGCTGGACGCGGGCTGCGGCGCCGGTTATGGCTCGGCGGAACTGGCGCAGGCGGCCGATTCCGTGGTGGGCGTGGACCGCGCTGCGGAAGCCATCGGCTTCGCGCGGGCCAACTACTGCCTCCCCAACCTGCGGTTCGAGCAGGCATCCTGCGATGCCCTGCCCCACCCTGGCGGCAGCTTCGACCTGGTGGTGGCCTTCGAAGTCATCGAGCACCTCGACCACTGGCGCGAATTCCTGCTAGAAGTGCGGCGCGTGCTGGCGCCCGCCGGACAGCTCATCATTTCCACGCCCAACAAGCTCTATTACACCGAATCGCGCGGGCCTACCGGGGCCAACCCGTTCCACGTGCACGAATTCGATTTCGAGGAATTCCAAAGCGAGCTGAAGGCCGTGTTTACGCACGTTTCCCTGTACCTGGAAAATCACGTCGAAGGCGTCACGTTTCAGCCGCACGAAGCTAGCCAAACGGTGGAAGTGCGGGTGGACGCGGGCGACCCCGCGCCGGACGAATCGCACTTCTTCGTGGCGGTCTGCGCTCATCGCCGCCAGCTCGGCAATCCCACTTACGTCTACGTGCCGCGGGCCGCCAACGTGCTTCGCGAGCGGGAGCGCCACATCGCGCTGCTCGAGGGGGAACTGGCCACCAAGAACGAGTGGCTCGACCAGGCCCAGCAGGATCTGGCCGAATTCGACCGCCTGTCTCGCCAGCAGAAGGACGAGCTGGAACGCAGCAACCAGTGGGCCGGGACGCTGAACCAGGAACTGGAGGAGCGGCGCGCGCGCATTGTCGAGCTTCAGGAGGAGTTGGCGCGCGAGCAGGAGAGCGCGCGGAAGGTGATTGCAGGCCTGGAGGAGGAACTGGAGCGCAGCAACCAGTGGGCCGAGGCGCTGAACCAGGAACTGGAGGAGCGGCGCGCGCGCATCGTCGAGCTTCAGAGGGAACTCACGCAAGTGGCGGAAGGCTACGCCGCCAAAGTGGCCGCCCTGGAGCGGGACATTCGAGACAAGACGCAGTGGGCCATCGACACCGAGACCAGCCTGACCGCTGTGATACGGGAGCAGACAGAACGGCTCGCTCGCGCGGTGGCCGATCTGGGCGGCGCCGTGGAGGCGCTGCACCACACGGAAAAGGAACTTGAGGAGCGCACCGCGTGGGCGCTCCGTTTACAGGACGAGGCGCGCCGGCTCGAAGAGCAGGTCGCCTTGTTCCGCGCTTCCCGTTGGGTGAAGCTGGGCCGCTCGGTCGGTTTAGGCCCCAGTTGACATGCTTCTGCTAAGACGCCTGGTCCGCGCTCTCCCGCTGCTGCTGCTGTCGCCATTTCTGATGGCCGTCAGCTTCGTGGCGCTGCTGCTGACGGACATCCTTAGAAAGATGTGGGGAGGAGCACCTGGTCTGACTGGACAGGCTAAAGCGTGCCCCACCAGAGCCGCGTCCGTCGTAATCCCCAACTGGAACGGAAAAGACCTGCTGGCGAAATACCTCCCCTCGGTGGTCGAAGCCCTGGCCGGCAATCCTGATAACGAAATCGTGGTAGTCGACAACGGCTCCACTGACGGCAGCGCCGATTTCGTCCGAGCCGCGTTCCCGCACGTCAAGCTCATCGCGCTGCCGCGCAACCTGGGCTTCGGCGGTGGTTCCAATGCGGGCATTCGCGCCGCCCGGAACGACATCGTGGTGCTGCTCAACAGCGACATGCGCGTGGCCCCCGGCTTTCTTGGTCCACTGCTCGAAGGCTTCCGCGATCCGCAGGTCTTCTCCGTCGCCTGCCAGATTTTCTTCGCGGATACCAACAAAGTTCGTGAGGAGACCGGTCTGACCCAGGGCTGGTGGCAGGACGGCGGCCTGCGCGTGCGGCATCGCATCGACCCCGCCATCGACGATCTCTTCCCCTGTTTCTACGGCGGCGGCGGGTCCTGCGCCTTCGGCCGCCGGAAGTTTCTCGAGCTGGGCGGCTTCGATCCGCTGCTCCATCCGTTCTATCTGGAAGACACGGACCTCGGCTATCTTGCCTGGAAGCGCGGCTGGAAGGTGTTGTACCAGCCTCAGAGCGCGGTCTACCACGAGCACCGCGGCACCATCGGCAAGGTCTTCAGCGAGGAGCGCATCCAGGCGGTGCTGAAGAAGAACTATGTGCTGTTCTGCTGGAAAAACATTCACGAGTGGCCGCGGCTGGCATCGCATTTCTTCTTCTCCTGGACGGGCGCGCTTCTCAGCGTCATTTTCGGCGACGCTCCCGGCCGGCCGAACTTCTACGCGTTGTGGCGCTCGTTCCTCCAATTGCCGCAAGCGGTGCGTTCGCGATGGCGCGCCCTCACCCTCGCCAGGGTGAGCGACAGCGAGGCCTTCCTGCGCCCGCTCGGCGGCTATTTCCGCGACCGTTTCGAGCCCATGGACCCCGCTCCGGAGAGGTTGCGCGTGCTCTTCGTTTCTCCGTACCCTATTTGCCCCCCGGTTCACGGCGGCGGTGTGTTCATGTACCAGACGCTGCGCGAACTGGCCAAACTCGCGGAAGTGCACGTTGTCGAGTTGCTCGACTGGGCGTGGCAGGAGCAAGCCAACCAGGAACTGCGCCAGTTCTGCGCCTCCGCGGAGTGGATTGTTCACCGTGGCGGAAGGCCCAAGGGCATAGGATCGCTCGAGCCGCACGCCGTCCGGGAATTTGCCAACGGCGATCTGGACTGGCTCATTCACCGGCAACTCTATCGCCAGCGGATCGATGTCCTCCAGCTCGAATACACGCCCATGGCGCAGTATCGCGGCGCGTATCGTCGCATGGCCAGCGCACTTTTCGAGCACGATGTGCACTTTCAATCCATCGCCCGCGGCCTGGGCCACATGGCCGGCCTGCTGGGCGAGGTGAAGGCGCGCATCGAGTATCTTCGCGCGCTGCGCTTTGAGCTGCGCACGCTCCCTTTATGCGACCAGGTGCAGGTCTGTACGCCGGCCAACCGCGACTACCTGCTTTCCTTTCTTCCGAAGCTCGAGCCCAAGCTGTGGAGCGGGCTGCGCGCAGGCATCGACGCTTCGCGTTACCAGTTCCGCTCCGGCGGCCGCGAACCCTTGACCATGCTGTTTCTGGGAAGCTTCCGGCACGAACCGAACCGGGTTGCACTGGACTGGTTCGTGCAGCGCGTCCTGCCGCTGGTTCTGGCGAGCCAGCCAACCGCCAGGCTGGTGGTGGCCGGATCCGATCCCCCGCCGTTCCACACCTACGCCGACTACTCGGCGTCTCTCGAAGTGCTGGGATACGTGAAGGACGTGCGCGATCCGCTGGCGCGGTATGCCGTATTCGTCTGCCCCATCCTGAGCGGCTCCGGCGTGCGAGTGAAGCTGCTGGAGGCGTTCGCGGCGGGCATCCCGGTGGTCTCCACCACGTTGGGGGCCGAAGGATTGGCTCGCGTGGACGGCCAGGTCTGCGCGCTGGCGGACCAACCGGCGGCTTTCGCGGAGCGGGTGCTGGCGCTGTTCGAAAACCCAGAGACTGCCGCTCGAATGGCGGCTCGGGCACGGGCCGAAGTGGAGGCCAACTGGGACATGGCGGCCATCACCCGCACGCTGGTGGATGGCTACCGCGAAATGGTGAGACGGAAACGGGCTACTTCCCGTTCAGATCCCGCTTGAGGCGGCTTACGATGTCGGAGGCTGTGCGATTTAGGTCTTTGGCGCTCGAACCCTTAGGGAGCTCGTATACCGACCAGACCACCTGGCGCGACTTGGCGTCCACCAGGAACACCGTGCCTTTGCTGCGGGTGAATGAGGAACTCGCCCCGGGGGTCGCCAGCTTGTTCACCGTATCGCCGAGCAGGGGATTGCTTGCAGACTCCTTCTCTTTCTTCTCCGCGGCTGGCGCCGGCTTCTCGGTTGAAGCCGGCTTCTCGGCTGGAGCCGCCTTCTCAGGCGCGGGAGGCGGGAAAATCTCCTCCAGCTTCGATTGCAGAGTTTCTCCGATTCGGTCCGTGAGAAATGCGTCAGCCAGCTTGGGGTCCGTCACCACCTGGAACACGTGGTCATTGATCAGCCGGTTCGCCAGGTACTGGTCGAGACCTTTGGACATCGACAGCACGTACACTGTATGTACGCCCGAAAGTTCCGCGCCGCCGAGCAAAGCGCCGGAACACGACAGGAGGAGCAGAAGCCGCTTCATTACTTCCATGATATCCAGACGTTGGGGAAACTCAAAAAGGCGGAAAAAGCTTGGAAAGGAGGTCGCCTTCCATGTATAAAGGCCAATCCATCACGGTCATCATCCCCTGCCTCAACGAGGAGCAAGGCGTCGAGAGAATCCTCCGCGCCATGCCGGACTTCGTCGACGAAGTCATCGTTGTCGATAACAACTCCATCGACCGCACTTCCGAAGTTGCCGCATCTCTTGGCGCCAAGGTGATTCGCGAGGACGTCCGCGGCTACGGCCGCAGCTACAAGCGTGGGTTCGCCAGCGCCACCAGTGACCTCATCGTAACGCTCGACGGCGACCACAGCTACCCCGTGGACGCGCTCTCCTATCTGCTGGAGGCCTTTCTCCACCTGAATGTCGATTTCCTGAATGCCTCGCGCTTCCCCGTGCGCGACCGGCGCGCCATGAGTTTCAAGCACAAGTTCGGGAACCTGGTGCAATCGCTCGCCATGTCGATCCTGTTCTTCCGCTGGGTGCGCGATTCGCAATCCGGAATGTGGGTGTTTCGCCGCGCGATCCTGGCGGACATGAAGCTGGAGTCCGACGGCATGGCCTTCTCCGAGGAGATCAAGATCGAAGCCCTGCGCAACCCGCGGATCCGTTTTGGCGAGATCTCGATCCTGTATTCGTCCCGCCTGGGTGAAACCAAACTGAACCCGTGGCGCGATGGTTTTCACAACCTCGCTTTTCTGCTGAAGAAACGCCTCTTCCGATGAGTATTACCGCCATTGTGCCGGTGTGGAATGGCCGCGAGCTTCTCGAAAGGTTGCTCGCCAGCGTGGAGGCCCAAACAGAGCCCGCTGCGGAGTTGCTGGTGGTGGACAACGGCTCGACGGACGGCGCGCCCGAGTTGGCCCGCGCCCGTGGAGCGCGCGTGATTCCGATGGGCCGCAACGCCGGTTTCGCGGCGGCTGTGAACCGCGGCATTCGCGAGAGCCGCGGCGAGTGGATTGCGGTGCTGAACAGCGACGTCGAACTGGCGCCGGATTATTTCGCCAAACTTCTCGCCGTGGATGCCTGGTTCGCCACCGGCAAGATCCTGGCCGCGGGATCGGGCCATCGCATCGACGCCACTTTCGACGCCCTCTGTCGGGGCGGCGGCGCGTGGCGCGCGGGCAACGGCCGCCCGGACGGCCCGGCGTTTTCGCAGGCCCGCCGGATCTGGTCGGCGCCGTGGACCGCGGCCCTGTTTCGCGCGGAATTGTTCCAACGAGTGGGACTCCTGGAAGAGAGCTTTGAATCGTACCTGGAAGATGTGGACTTCGGCCTGCGCTGCGCCGCGCAGGGACTCGCCGGCCAGTATGTCCCCGAGGCTCTCGCATGGCATCGCGGAAGCGCCGCGCTCGGCCGGTGGCATCCTGATACCGTGCGGCACATCGCCCGCAATCAAGTCTTGCTGCTGGCCCGCCATTATCCCCGGCGGCTTCTGGTTCGCTGGTCCTGGCCGATTTTTGTGGCGCAATTCTTGTGGGGCGCGGTGGCCTTTCGGCACGGTGCCGGCTTCGGGTGGCTGCGCGGCGAATGGCAGGGGCTTCGTGGTTTCTTCGCCGCGCGCGGCCAAACCCTCGACGCAAAAGTACTAAGCAACGTACTTTGTACGAATGAAGACCTGATTCGCGGAGTACAGGCGTCCACTGGCTTCGACCTTTACTGGAGGTTGTACTTCCTTCTGACCCGTGGCGGGGCAAAGTGACACATGGCTGAAATCGGCATCGTCATCGTCACTTATAACTCGGCGAGCGAAATCGGCGCCTCGCTGGACTCTGCCCTGCTCACCGGCGCCGACGTGGTGGTGGTCGACAACGGTTCCCATGACCGTACCGTCGCGGAGGTCGCCCGCCGCGGCGTCCGGCTGATCGCCAACCCGTCCAACCAGGGCTTTGCAGCGGCGGTAAATCAAGGGTTTGCAGTATTAGATTCCCCTTATGTCCTGCTATTGAACCCGGATGCCGTTCTCCAGAGCGGCCTGGAACCGCTTCGGGAGGCCTGCGATCTTCCCGGCTCCGCTGGCGCGGGCGGCCGGCTCTTGGACGCCGGCGGACGTCCGCAGATCGGCTTTATGGTGCGCCAACTGCCCACACCGGCCACCTTGATTTTGGAAGCCGTATTGCTTAACCGAATCTGGCCGGGTAATCCGGTGAACCGGCGGTACCGCGGTTTGGCGCTGGACTACTCCACGCGTTTGGCGGTGGAGCAACCGGCGGGGGCGTTCTTCATGGTCCGCCGGGTGGTGTGGCGGGAACTGGGCGGTTTCGACGAAGGTTTTTTCCCGCTCTGGTTCGAGGACGTGGATTTTTGCCGACGGGTGGCGGATCGGGGGTACTATCTGTATTACGTTCCCGAAGCTGTGGCGAAACACACCGGGGCGCACTCGATTCGGAGCTTGACAGTGGAGATGCGCCGCGTTTACTGGTATTGTGGTTTACTTAGGTATTCAGCCAGGCATTTCCGTCCGGGAGCCTTTCGGATGGTCTGTCTGGCCGTTGTAACGGGCTCCTTGCTGCGGAGCATTGCAGAATCGATTCTCGATCGGAGCCTGAGGCCTTTGGCAGCGTACGGGAAAGTCGTGGGGTTCGCCAGCCGCTGCTTGTTGTTGGGTCCGGCCCCAATCTTTAGGGTGTAAGGGTGAAAAAGAAGATCGGCCTCTCTGGTTCTGGTTAATGGCGCAAAACGACTTCGTCTCCGTCACGATAGTTACGTACAACAGCGGCCGGTTTATCAAACGCTGCCTTGAGTCGGTGCTGTCCCAAAGGTATCCTCTCAAAGAGGTCATCGTTGTCGATAACGCCTCCGCCGACGGCACCATCGACATCCTCGAACAGTTCGAGGGCCGGTGCCACGTGTACTATAACGAGGAAAACCGCGGTTTTGCGGCGGCGCAGAACCAGGCCATCAAGCTTTCCAACGGCGACTGGGTGCTGACGCTGAATCCCGACGTGCTGCTGCTGCCCAACTTCATTCAGGCGTTGGTGGATGCCGCCCAGTTCGATTCCCGGATCGGGTCGGTCTGCGGGAAACTGCTCACCATGACGTCGCATTTCGAGATTCCCCAGAGGCCCGTAGTGGATTCCACGGGTATTTATTTCAATCCCATGCTGCGGCACCTGGACCGCGGCAGCCAGGAAGTCGATAACGGCCACTACCTGCAATACGAGTACGTCTTCGGCGCCACCGCCGCGGCCGCCCTGTACCGCCGCGCCATGATCGAGGAGATTTCGCTCGACGGGGAATTCTTCGATTCCGATTTCTTCGTCTATCGCGAAGACGCCGATGTCGCCTGGCGTGCGCAGTTGATGGGCTGGAAGTGCCTCTACGCTCCCTATGCCCGCGGCTACCATGTGCGCAAAGTCCTGCCCGGCAACCGGCGCGCACTGCCTCCGGAGATCAACATGCACTCGGTGAAGAACCGCTTCCTGATGCGCATCAAGAACATCTCCGGGAACCTGTACTGGCGCAACTGGTTCTCCATCACGGCGCGTGACCTGATGGTGATCATGTGCTGCATGTTTTGGGAACATACTTCCCTCAGGGCCTTCTGGTATTTGGCGAGGAACCTGAGACGGGTTTTGGCGAAGCGCCGCCAGATCCAGGTCCGCCGGCGGGTGGACGACGAGTACATGGCGAGCTGGTTCCAGTACGCGCCGGTGAGCAAGAAGGCCTCCAAGAAGATGGTTCGCGTGCTTTCGCGCTCCGCCACCGCGAAGACGTAGGGGCCGGCCCGCCCATGCGGATCGCCCTCCTCGGTACGCGTGGAATACCAGCCAATTACGGGGGATTCGAGACTTTTGCCGAAGAACTGTCGGCCCGCCTGGCGGCGCGCGGCTACGAGGTGACTGTCTATTGCCGACAGCCGTTTCCCCAACCGCATTATCGCGGCGTCCGGCTCCAGTATCTTCCCACTATTCGCCATAAGTACCTCGATACTCTTTCTCATGCCCTGCTTTCGACGCTCCACCTGCTGGGGCATCGCGCGGACGTGGCGCTCTACTGCAATGGCGCCAACGCCATCTTCACCGCGTTTCCTCGAATTTTCGGCATGCCGGTGGCGCTGAATGTGGATGGCATCGAGCGCCAACGCAAAAAGTGGAACCGGCTCGCCAGGGCCTGGTACCTGGTATCCGAACGGCTGGCTACGTTCTGCCCCACGGTGGTGGTCACCGATGCGCTGTCGATACAGGACTACTACCGCCGGCGCTACCGCAAAGAGACCGTCTTCATTCCATACGGCGCGGAGGTGGGCCGGGTTGAAGATTCCGAGGCGCTGGCGAGACTGGGACTCGAGCCCGGCAAGTATTTCCTTTACGTGAGCCGCATGGAACCCGAGAACCATCCGCTCGAAGTGCGCCAGGCGTTCGAGCGGGTGAGCACATCGCTGAAGCTGGCGCTGGTCGGCGACGCCCCCTACGCGCGCGATTACATCCGCCGCGTGCGCGATACCCGGGACCCGCGCATCGTGATGCCCGGCGCCATCTACGGCGCGGGCTATCGCCAACTGGGCTCGCATTGCTTCGCGTACATTCACGCCACCGAGGTGGGTGGCACGCACCCCGCGCTGATCGAAGCCATGGGACGCGGCGCGTTGGTGCTATACCGCAACACGCCGGAGAACGCCGAAGTCGCGGGCGGCGCAGGGATTCCGTTTGAGCCGGATGAGCTGGCGGCGAAACTGCGCATGGTCCTGGAGATGAGCGAAGCGGATCGGGCGGCTCTCGGGCAGCGTGCCAGGGATCGCGTGCGCGAGCGGTATTCCTGGCAGGCGGTGACGGACGCTTATGAGAAGTTATTGCGCGGGCTGAGTTTAAAATAGAAGCAGTGTCCGCCCCCTACCGCTGCTACGTAATCGTCTCGCGCGAGCAGATCGCTCTCAACTACCGCAACGTCCGCTCCGTCGTGGGCCCCGATGTCGAGGTCGCCGGCGTGGTCAAGGCGGATGCCTATGGCCACGGCGCAGTCGAGGTCTCGCGCTTGCTGGTTGCCGAAGGCGCAAAATGGCTGGCGGTCAGCTCCGTCGAGGAAGGCGCCGGCCTGCGCCGCGGAGGCATCCACGAGGCCCGCATCCTGGTGATGGGCGGCTTCCTGCCCTATGAGGGCGATGAGCTGGTGGAACACCAGCTCACGCCGGCGGTTCATTCGCTCCACCAGATGCGCCTGCTGGACCAATGCGGGCGCGCTTCAGGAAGGCCGATCCCCTTTCATCTGAAGATCGATTCGGGGATGAACCGGCTGGGCACGCGCGTCGGGGCGGACGAAATCCTCGGCGCTCTCGAAGAAAACCAATACGCACGGCTGGAAGGCCTGATGACCCACTTCGCGTCAGCCGCCGATTACACGACCAGCCAGACCGGCGACCAGCTTGCATATTTTCACGGCGTCTGCGCGCGGTTGCGCGAGGCTGGCGTGAACGCGGCGTACCTGCATACGTCGAGCACCAATGCCATCGGTTATGGGCGCGTGGAAGGCTGGCACAACATGGTGCGCGCCGGCCACGCGCTGTACGGCTACGTCTCTCCGGCGCGCGGCGACGCGCCCCGTCAACTCCTCGATGTGAAGCCTGCGCTCACCTGGAAGGCCAAGTTGCTGGCCGTCAAGGACGTGCCCGAAGGAGCGCTGATCGGTTACGGCGGAACTTTCCGCGCACCGCACCCCATGCGCATCGGTATTCTGGGCGCGGGCTATGCCGACGGCGTGTTTCACCGGCTTTCCAACCGCGGCAAGGTCATCGCAGACGGCAGGCTGACCTCCATCCTCGGCACCATTTCGATGGACCTGACCACCATCGACCTCAGCCACACCACGGCCCTGGCGCCGGGCGATGAAGTGACCCTGCTGGGAGCTGAAGGCGACACCCGCCTGGACGCGCAACAGATCGCCAAAGTGGCGGGCACCATTTCTTACAACATTCTTTGCAGCATAAGTGCGCGCGTGCGGAGAGTGTACGTGTAGGGGCCGGAGGGCAGGCGGGGCAGGATGGTATCCTGCGGCGGGTTGGCAACCCGCCAGTTGCGCCGGTAAACAACCGGCGCGCAGCTTGCCAAGCTGCCCCACAGATGCCCCATCGGCCGGGGACTCATTATTGGAGTGATATTATAGGGTACAGATGAGCTTACTGTCGCCAAGATTGCAACTCAAGGTCGCACAGAAGCAGATTCTGACCCCCGGCCTGGTGCAGATGGTCACCGTTCTTCAGCTCAACCGGCTAGAGCTGAAGGAGATGATCACCCAGGAGATCGTCAAGAATCCGGTTTTGGAGGAAGCCACTGAAGAGGCCGGCGAAGAGGTCACCCCGGAGGAGCTGCTGCCGCTGCTCGAGGCCGAGGCGGAGACCGTAACCGACCCCGCCGACAAGCAGATCCTGGAAGCAGCCGTATTGAACGATGCCAATTCGCTGGGCGGCTCGGTGGGCGATGTGGCCATCAACGGCAATCTCTTTCCCGACGCCGAAGAGACCGCGGGGGCGGCGGCGGAACCGGAACCGGGAACCGTGGCCGCGGAAGCGGAAACGCCTGCTGCCACGGACCCGTTCGACGAAATCGATTTCGGCACGTTCTTCGACGACTACCTCGATCCCGGCTACAAGAGCCCCGCTTCGGAATCGGTGGAAAAGCCTTCCTTCGAGACCTTCCTTTCCGCGCCGGTCACGCTGGGCGACCATTTGCGCTCGCAATTGAGCGTCAGCTTGATTTCGGACGAAGTCCGCGACGCCGCCGAGTCCATCATTGGCAACCTGGACGAGGATGGCTACCTTTCCGCGTCTCTCGAGGAGATCGCATCGGTCGGCGAGCACCGCCGGGAGGACGTGGAAGAGGCTCTGAAAGTGGTGCAGGCGCTTGATCCAGCCGGTGTGGGCGCACGCAGCTTGCAGGAATGCCTGCTGTTGCAGATCGAGAGCGTCAATGGCCGCGGCGGCGTCGCCTGGCAGATTGTGTCCGGTTATATGCGGCTGCTCGAGATGCGGCAGTACAAGGAGATCGCCCGGCTGTTGGGACGGCCCATGGAGCATATCGAAGTTGCCGTCGATATGATCCACCACCTCAACCCGCGGCCCGGGCTGCGCTACTCCGGCTCGGGAGCGCGCGTGGTCGAGCCGGACGTTTCCTTCATCAAGGACGGTGACGACTACATCATCCAGATGAACGATGAGGACGTGCCGCAACTCCGGCTCAATCCGCAGTACCGCAGAATGCTCGATCGGGAGAATGGCGCCACGAAGGAGGTTCGCGACTACGTGCGCGAGCGCTATACCTCCGCTATTCAGCTCATGAAGAATATCGAGCAGCGCAAGCAGACCATCCTGAAGGTCTGCCAGGCCATCGTGCGCCGCCAGACGGAGTTTCTGACTCACGGCCTGGACCACCTCAAACCCATGATGATCAAGGAGGTAGCTGAGGAGGTGGGGGTGCATCCTTCCACCGTCAGCCGCGCCGTCGCCGGCAAGTACGTCCATACGCCGCAGGGGGTGTTCGAGTTGCGCTATTTCTTCTCGGAAGCCGTGCAGGGCCCGTTGGGCGGCTCCACCCCGCTGCTCCTGTTGAAACGGATGGTGAAGAAGATGATTGCGGAAGAAGACCGCGCCAAGCCTCTGACGGACGAGCAGATCACCGCCATGTTGCAGGCCCAGGGGATCAGCGTCACACGGCGCACGGTGGCGAAATACCGCGAGGATATGAAGATCCCGTCCACCCACCAGCGGCGCATCCGTAACTGAGGAGGAGGCCATGAAAATCACATATACGGGCAGACAGGTGGAACTGGCGCCAGCTCAGGCCAAGAAGCTCGAGGCCCGCTTTGCCAAGATCGGCAAGATCCTGGACGGCAGGCGCGAGTGCGAAGCCCACGTGATTTTAACGCTCGAGCGCCGCCTGCATTACGCCGAAGCTACCATCAACTACTTCAACCGCCAGCTTGTAGGTTTGGGATCCAGCAACGATCTGTTTACAGCCGTCCATTCCGCCGTCGAAAAACTGGAAAAGCAGGCCGTGAAGGCCCGCACCAAGTGGCGCGACACCAAGCGCATGCCGCATAAAGCCAGTCCTGAGGTGGAGGCTGAGCCTCCCGGGGAAACGGACGCCGAAACCGGGCCCGAACGCCGCATTTACCGCGTCAGCCACCAGAAGCGCAAACCTATGACGCTGGATGAGGCGCTGATGGAGATGGAAAAGAAGCGCGACTACCTGGTATACCGGGATGCCGAAACCGATCGCGTCTCCGTGCTGGTCCGCAGGCGCGACGGGCACTTCGACCTAGTCGAGGCATAACAGCGAGCGATGCCGCAAGGGATTCCGCCCGAGACTTCTTCCGGTGTAGTGCGCCCCAAGCCAGCTTCTCGCAAGCCGGATCTGGTTGTGATTACGGGCCTGAGTGGATCGGGCAAGGGCTCCGTGCTCAGAGCCCTCGAGGATCTGGGTTTCTACTCCGTCGACAACCTGCCTGTCGAACTGATTCCCAAGTTCGCTGAACTGACGCTCGACAACCCGAGCATTCGGGCTGCCGCCCTGGTGGTGGACATTCGCGAGGGAGAGGGACTGAAGCGGTTTCCCAGAGTATTCTCCAGCATTCGCAAGTCGGTGAACGCCAGGCTGATTTTTCTGGAGGCCGACAACGATGCCATCGTGCGCAGGTTCAGCGAAACCCGCCGCCCTCACCCCCTCGGCACCAACAAGTCGATCACCAGGAGCATCCTCTCGGAGCGGGCCCAGCTTGCGCCCATCCGCGCCATGGCGGATCTCACCATCAACACCTCGAAGTTTACCGTGCACGAGCTTCGGGAGTTCATCGGGGAACGGTTCGGAAGCCAGCGGGACGAGTCCAAGATCATGATCTACGTCACCAGCTTCGGCTATCGCAACGGAGTGCCGCCCGACAGCGACCTGGTATTCGACGTTCGATTTCTGCCTAATCCAAATTACATTCCGCGCTTCAAGAACCTGACCGGCCGGCATCCCAGTGTGGCCCGTTACATCCGGTCTTTTCCTCAGACCGTGGAGTTTATTCAACGTATTTCGGACTTATTGATCTATTTATTGCCGCACTATATTCAGGAGGGAAAAAGCTATCTTACGATAGCATTCGGGTGCACTGGAGGGCAGCACCGCTCGGTAATGATGGCTGAGCAAATCCGCAATTATCTGGTGCAAGCCGGATTCAAAGCCAAAGTGAACCACCGAGACATCGTCAAGTGATGCCCGGAACGACGCCACCCGGGTCATACAGGCATAAAATTTGTTTATCGATCGCCCCACTTGCATTTGCGGAACTGGCAGGCTAAACTTGAGGTTGAGTTCAGCGATGCTCAACGACGTTCGAGACCGGCTGGTTTGTTCCAATCCCTCCAACCCTATCGCTATTTCCGTAAGCATTATTATTGTGGTCATCGTAGCCGGCCCCGCTTGAAGGCCAGCCGGAGCAAGCTCCAAGGCCATCGGCGGGGAAAGCAGCCCGGCTGATGGCCTTTTTTGTTAGATAGCGACTTTTTGAGGCGGAAGATATGTCAACGTTGATGAGCGGCGCAAGAATGCTGGTGGAATGTCTGGTCCGGGAGGGTGTGGATTGCCTGTTCGGCTATCCCGGGGGAGTCACCATTCCGCTTTATGATGTCCTCTACGACCACCCCATCCGGCACGTGCTGGTGCGCCACGAGGAGAATGCGGCGTTCGCCGCGGAGGGTTACGCTCGCGCCACGGGCAAGGTGGGGGTGTGCTGCGCCACCTCCGGTCCCGGCGCCACCAACCTGACCACCGGGCTGGTGGACGCCCTGATGGATTCCATCCCCGTGGTCGCGATTACCGGCCAGGTTACGTCCAAGCTGATTGGCAGCGACGCCTTCCAGGAGGCCGATACCTTCGGCATATCGCGCCCTTGCACCAAGCACAATTACCTGGTGAAGAAACTGGAAGACCTGGCGCAGATTATCCACGAAGCGTTTTACGTGGCGGCCAGCGGGCGCCCTGGTCCGGTGCTGGTGGATATCACCAAGGATGTGCTTCAAGGCCAGGGCCATTATCAGCCGGTGACCACGATTCACCTGCCCGGGTACCGGGTCTTCACCGAAGGCCACGCCGGCCAGGTTCGCCGCGCGGCGCAACTTGCCCAGGAAGCCCAGCGGCCGCTGGTCTATGCCGGCGGCGGCGTCATTGCAGCCGGCGCGGCGAAAGAATTGCGCGAGTTCGTCGAGCTGGCCGATTCGCCGGCCGTGCTCACCCTTATGGGTCTGGGTGGCCTCGCTTCCGAGCACCCCAATTTCATCAGTATGCCGGGTATGCACGGCAGCTACGCGGCCAACATGGCTTTGACCGAGTGCGACCTCCTGATCGCCCTGGGCGTGCGCTTCGACGACCGCGTTACCGGGCGCCTGGCGGCATTTGCGCCGCACGCCAAGGTCATCCACGTGGATATCGACCCCGCGGAAATCGGCAAGAACCGCGCGCCCGACGTGCCCATCGTGGGCGATGTCAAGCGCGTCCTCGCCAGGCTGAACAAACTGCTGGCGGAGAGCCAGAATGCGCCCGATGAAACGCTCCGGGCTGCCCGGCGGGCCTGGTGGCATCGCATCCGGCAGTGGAAACAGGAGCATCCATTCGAGGTGGTGACCTCCGATACCGAGATCAAGCCGCAACACCTGATGGCCGAGATCGACCGGCTCTCGGGTGGCCGGGCCATCATCGCCACGGACGTGGGGCAGCACCAGATGTGGGCGGCGCAACTGGTCCGCTTCAACGAGCCTCGTCTTTGGCTCAGCTCCGGCGGTCTCGGCTCGATGGGCTTCGGACTTCCCGCGGCTATGGGCGCGCAGTTCGCGCGTCCCGACAAGCTCGTCTTTGCCGTCGTGGGCGACGGCGGGTTCCAGATGTCCATCCCCGAGTTGGCCACCATCGCCAGCCACGGGCTGCCCATCAAGATCGTGGTGATGAACAACGGCTACCTCGGAATGGTGCGGCAGTGGCAGACGCTGTTCTTCAACAACCGGCTGAGCGCGGTCGAGCTGGATGGTTTCCCCGACGCCGAAAAGCTGGCGGCCGCTTATGGTTTCAAGGGCCGAACCATCGACAAGCCGTGGGAACTGGCGCCGGCGCTGGAAGAGGCCGCGGAGGAACCGGGCCCATATTTGTTGAACGTGAAGGTCTCGCCCTGTGAGTGCGTGTACCCCATGGTGCCCTCCGGCAGCGGACTTGAGGAAATGGTGCTGGGCCCGCCGCAACCCGTGGCCGTGCCGGCGAAATAACGAGGAATGGATTATGCTGCAAGTGATCTCCCTACTCCTGGAAAACAAGCCGGGGGCCCTGATGCGGGTCACCGGGCTCCTTAGCCAGCGCGGCTACAACATCGAGAGCTTGACGGTGGCGCGCACGCTCGACCCGGAAATCTCGCGCATGACCATAGCGGTGGATGTGGACGCCACGCAGCGCCAGCAGGTGATCAAGCAGATGAACAAGCTGATCAACGTGCTTCAGGCCACCGACCTGACCGATTCCCCGGCGGTGGTGCGCGAGCTGGTGCTGGTGCGCATCCGCATGCCGCAGGAGTCGCGCACGGCGGTGTTGAAAGAGGCCGAGATTTTCGGCGGGCGCGTAGTGGATTCCTCCACCGAGGGCTTTGCCATCGAGGCTACCGGCGATCCGGAGAAGCTGGGCGAGTTCATCGATGTGATGAGCAGCTATGGCGAGATCGAAGTGACGCGCTCGGGCGCGCTGGCGATCGGCCTGGAGGCCAAGAAACTGAGGCTGCAGCCGCCCGTGCCCACCAAGACAGGGACCAAGATGGAAGAGACAGTTTACTAACAAGCGAGAAGATCAATTAGCCGCGGATAAACGCAGATGAACACGGATGACAAGACGAAAACAAAAACTCTTATCTGCGTTCATCGGCGTTCATCCGCGGCCATGATTCTTTCTGGAGCACACAATGTCGAGACGATTCTACGAAAAAGACGGAAATCTGGAATACTTGAACGGGCGCACGGTCGCCATTATCGGATATGGGAGCCAGGGCCACGCCCACGCACTGAACCTGCGTGATTCCGGCGTGGACGTCGTGGTGAGCGAAGCCCCCGGCACCCCTTCCTGGTCGAAGGCCGAAGCCGCCGGGCTGAAAATCATGACCACCGACAAAGCCGCCGAGGCGGCCAACGTGATCATGATCCTGGTGCCCGATCACCTCCAGGCGGAGGTGTACCACAAGGACATTGCGCCGCACATGACGGAGGGCAAAACCCTCATGTTCGCCCACGGCTTCAATATCCACTTCAAACAAATCGCGCCGCCGCCGGGCGTGGACGTGTCCATGATCGCGCCTAAAGCGCCGGGCCATCGCGTGCGCGAGCTGTACACCGAGGGTGTGGGCGTGCCGGCGCTGGTGGCCGTCCATCAGAACGCCTCGGGGCAGGCGCTCGAGCGCGCGCTGGCCTACGCGCTGGCGCTCGGCTGCCTTAAGGCGGGCGTCATCGAAACCACCTTTCGGGAAGAGACGGAGAGCGATCTCTTCGGCGAGCAGACGGTGCTGTGCGGGGGAGCCAGCGAGCTGATCCGCGCCGGCTTTGAAACCCTGGTGGCCGCCGGCTACGCTCCCGAAATCGCCTACTTCGAATGCCTCCACGAGCTCAAGCTGATTGTCGACCTCATTCAGGAAGGCGGCCTCGGCTACATGCGCTACTCGGTCTCCGACACCGCCGAGTATGGCGACTACACACGCGGCCCGCGCGTGGTCAATGAGCAGACGCGCGCCGAAATGCGAAAGATCCTCTCCGAGATCCAGTCCGGCGAGTTCGCGCGGCAGTGGATCGAAGAGAACCGGAGCGGGCGGAAGAACTTCCTGGCCATGCGCGAAGCGGCCCGCAACCAGCCCATCGAACAGGTGGGGCGCGAATTGCGCGAGATGATGCCGTTCCTGAAGAAGAAGAAGGAAGCTGGCGTGCCCACGGAATAGGGGCCAGGGATCGGGGGCCGGGGGCCGGGGTCGGAGCCGGAGAGCACACGGGGTAACGCATGAAGATTTTTACGTTCGATACAACACTCCGGGACGGCACGCAAGGCGAATCCGTCTCTTTCTCCGTGGATGACAAGCTCATCATTGCGCAAAGACTGGATGAGGTTGGCATCGACTATATCGAGGGCGGCTGGCCCGGATCCAATCCCAAGGACAAGGAGTTCTTCAGCCGCGCCGCCGTGGAGCTGAAGCTTAAGCACGCCAGGCTTACGGCCTTCGGCTCCACGCGGCTTGCCAGGAATCCCGTCGAGGAGGACCGCAACGTGCGCGCGCTGGCGGAAGCGGGCACGCCGGTGGTATCGATCTTCGGGAAGACCTGGCATCTCCACGTGAAGCGCGCCCTGGGCATCACCCCGGAGGAGAACCTGAAGCTCATTTCCGAAACCGTGAAGCACCTCAAGGACCACGGCAAGGAAGTAGTCTACGATGCCGAGCATTTCTTCGACGGCTATGCCTTCAGTCCGGAGTATGCGCTCGAAACGCTCGACGCCGCGCACCAGGCCGGCGCGGACGTGCTGTGCCTGTGCGACACCAACGGCGGCATGCTCACGGCGCGGCTGGCGGAGATCGTCGCCGTCGTACGCAGGCGACTCGCCGGCGTCATCGGAATCCACACGCACAACGATTCGGACATGGCGGTGGCCAACACCATCGCCGCGGTGGGGGCGGGCGCCACCCATGTGCAGGGCTGTATGAACGGCTACGGCGAGCGCTGCGGCAACGCCAACCTGGCCTCCGTCATCGCCAACCTCGAGATCAAGATGGGGCACACCGCCGTGGGGCTGAACAAACTGGCCAGTCTTTCTGCGGTGTGCCGGTTCATTGCGGAGCGGGCCAACCTGCCGCTGCGCAACGATCAGCCGTTCGTGGGGAAGAGCGCGTTTGCCCACAAAGGCGGCGTGCACGTGAGCGCGGTCTTGAAAGACTCCGCGACTTACGAGCACGTCCCTCCGGAGACGGTGGGCAACCTCCAGCGTGTGCTGGTCAGCGATCTGTCGGGCCGCGGCAATGTCCTCTACAAGCTGAAGCAGCTTGGCCTGGCGGACCGCCTGAACGAAGACGCGCGCGCCAAGTTGCTCGAGCGCATCAAGCAGATGGAACACGAAGGCTACGAGCTGGAGGCTGCCGAAGGCACGTTCGAGCTGCTGGCGCGCGAAGCGCTCGACCCGGAGCTGCGCTTCTTTGAAGTGGAGAGCTACGATGTGGCCACGCGCGCCTTTGGCGCCGCTGTTTCGCGCACCACCGCGGCCGTCACCCTGCTCGCGCGGGACGAAGTGTTATCCGAGACCGCCATGGGGCACGGGCCCTTCAACGCGCTGCACCTGTGTCTGCGAAAGTGCCTGGCGAAGCTGTATCCGGAGATCGCGGAGGTGCACCTCAAGGATTACAAGGTACGGGTGCTCGATTCGCATAAGGGCACCGCGGCCAACGTGCGGGTGCTCATCGAGTGGAGCGATCATCGCAAGAGCTGGTCGACGGTGGGGGTGTCGGACAACGTCATCGAGGCCAGTTGGAAGGCGCTGGTGGACGCCATCCGGCTCGAGCTGATGCGGCTGACCGAGAAGGACGCCTCCATCGAGCGGATGGTGGAGGGTTAATAAGCTGGCAATCGACACCGTCACAAGGAGCATCCAGCTGAAACAGGGCTGAGTGGCGGACGCCACCAAGAGCGTAGCTCGGTCACTCTGCTTCTCCCCCTACCGCAGATTGAACTTCTTCATCTTGTAGCGCAACGTGTCGCGGGTGATGCGCAACAGGCGCGCGGCTTGCGTCTGGTTGCCGTTGGTCTTCTCCAGAGCGCGGGCCAGCAGGCTCCGCTCGTTGTCCTCCAGCGAAAGCCCGTCGGTGGGGATGTCCACCGTCGCGGGAACCGCCGGCGCGCCGGCATCCGGGCGGGAGATGGCAATCGGCAGGCTAGGTGGGGTGATCAGCGACGACTCTTCCAGAATCATGGCGCGCTCGATGGCGTTACGCAGCTCGCGCACATTGCCCGGCCAGTCGTGCGCAAGCAGCAGGTTGGCCGCGGCTTCGCTCACGCCTTCAATGTTCCGCTTGAACTTGCGGTTGTAGTGCTCGACGAAGAACTTCGTCAGCGGCACGATGTCCTCGGCCCGCTCCCGCAGCGGCGGGATCAGAATCTGGATCACGTTGAGGCGGAAGTAGAGGTCCTGGCGGAACGCACCCTCTTTCACCGCCTCGCGCAGGTTCTTGTTGGTGGCCGCCACTACGCGCAGGTCGAGCTTGATGTCCTTCAGGCCGCCCAGCCGCCGGAAGCTCTGCTCCTCCAGAACGCGCAGCAGCTTGGCTTGCAGCATGAGGGGGATTTCGGCGATTTCATCCAGAAACAACGTGCCCCTGTCGGCCAGCTCGAAGATCCCGCGCTTTTGCGCGCGCGCATCCGTGAACGCACCCTTTTCATAGCCGAACAGCTCGCTTTCCAGCAGCGAATCGGGAATGGCAGCGCAGTTGATGGGGATGAACGGCTCGGCCTGCCGCAGGCTTTGGTAGTGCAGCGTCTTGGCGATCAGGTCCTTGCCGGTTCCGTTCTCGCCTTCCAGCAGGATGGTGGTGGCTTCGCTGGCCGCCACCCGGCGCACGAAGTTGAGCACCTCGCGCATGGCCGGCGATTCGGCGATGACTTCGCGCTTCTGCGGCGCAGCCTCCTCGGTAACGTCCTTGATGGTGGCCACCACCCCGGTGAGCTGGCCGCCGCCGTCGAACATCTGGGTGGTGCGCATCACCACCAGCCGCTCCATACCATTGCCGGTATGCAGCCGGACCGTGCAGTGCGGCGCCGCGGGGTTCTGGTTCAGCCCCGCCAGGACCCCGCATCCGGGCTCGCACAAGGAGCACTTGAAGACTTCCTGGCAGTGTTTCCCGAGCATCTCCTCGGAGGCCATGCCGAAGAGTTTCTCCGCGGACCGGTTGACTCCTGTTATGCGGAACTCCGGGTCGTACAGAACCAGAGCGTCGGAAAGCTGGTCAAACACCGATTCTAAGACACTGGTCTTCTGCCAGCCTGGAGTGAGCTTTGACATTACTTGCAACTTGTCTTAATTATAGCAGGGCTTCTGGGTTAATTGGCCCAATGCGCGGCAGTTTCGGGGGGAATTGCCCCCAACCGAATTGGGGAGATCCCCGCAAACCCGCTGGAAAGCAGGGAGTAAGCCCGTGGCGATGCAATTGCTACTTTTGGTCCTGGAGGTCCGATGTCCCATTTGAAGGTTATTGTGCCCGCCGCCATTTTGCTGGGGGGATTCCTGGTTTGCTCGACGGCTTCGTTCGGCAAGCCGGAGTATGTGAAAGCGACGAAGAAGGCTTGTGCTTACTGCCATGTCGATTCCAAGGCTAAGCCCAAGGAATTGACCGACGCCGGCAAGTACTACCAGGAGCACAAGAGCCTGGACGGCTATCAGGAGAAGAAGTAGCAGAAGCATGGAAGGTGGAGGCGTGGAGTCGGCTGTGATGCAGGCGGTCCAGCTTTCGATTGCCAACGGCGTGTATGCCGCAACTGTGCGGGAAGCACTGTCGCGCAGTTGCGCCTGGCACGTCGAAACAGTCGATCGCCCTGACCCCTCACGGAAATGTGTGCTGGTTCTGGACGAGTCGGCATTCGCCCGGCTGCCGCTCCCCCTGTCCAACCCGGAGCGGGTTGTTTTGATCACTCGGAAGGATCCCCAGCTGCTGGCCCAGGCTTGGGAGGCCGGGATCGTTTCCGTCGTTTCCGAGGAAGATCCCATCAGCACCGTTTTGCTTGCCATCATGGCGGCGGCATTGCGCGTAGCCAAATGCCACGGCGCTGATGTCTCAGGTGGAATATCCCGCAGCGACAGTTCCGTCTCTGCGCCAATAGCCCCACTGCACCGGACTTCCGGATCAAAACGTTGCAAAACTCAATAGCTTTAGCCCGCCGCAGGTGGTGGATACCATGGAAGAAACCCCGCGGAAGATATTCGACAAGAAGGGAGCCGGTCCAAATGGACACGCCCCTGCGGCAGTGCTTGAGCTTCGAGATTGGATATGTAAACTTTAGAAGGAGGTAATTTATGCATATTGATTTACGTCCTTTCCTAGCATTCTGGTTGATGGTGATTGGGGCCGTGGTCGTGGTGGCCTTCTGGCGCTTGACGGTGGCCCGGCGCGAAGACGACACGGTGCATCTCGCGGGAGATGACCTCGTGACTTCAGCCAACCAGATAGTCATAGCCAAGAAACTCGATCAAATCGATAAGTGGGTCAAGCTCCTGATAATGATTGCCGTCATCTTCGGCGTTCTGCTAGGGGCCGCCTTCTTGTACAAGAGTTGGGTCTTAGGTCCCGGCGCCGGACTGTAGGGCGATGCCGAACCGGGCACTTTCCTCAACTGGCCGGCGCCTCGGTTCGGCATGGATCGGCCTTCTCCTGGGCGCGGCCTGCGCCAATCTGCTCGCAGCCGCGAACGTGACAGGCGGAGCGTGCTCCGCCTGTCACGACCAAGGCCGGAAACTCGAGAAGAGCGCGCACGCGGGGCTGCCTTGCGATACGTGTCACGAGTCCCACGAGAAGTATCCTCACCCCGCGGGCATTCCCAAGCCCGTGTGTGCCGGTTGCCATCAGGACCAGGCAGGCGACTACGCGCTGGGCGTGCATGGCCAGGCGCGGAAGAATGGGAATGAAGGCGCTCCCGATTGCGCCCTCTGCCACGGCGGCGCGCACGAACTGCTGGCGCCCAGTTCGCAGGCGTTCCGCGCCACGGTGCCGGACACCTGCGGCATGTGCCACAGCGAAGTGGCCGAGCAGTTTCGCGCCAGTGTGCACGGCCAGGCGGTGGCGCGCGGCGTCATGCAGGCGCCGCTTTGCACCGACTGCCATGGCGAGCACAAGATTCTTAAACCCGCCAACCAAGCCTCCCCGGTGAACGCCGCCCACATCCGCGACACCTGCGGGAGCTGCCACGGCGACGTCCGCCTGACCCGCAAGTTCGGGCTTCCTTCGGACCGCCTGCTGAGCTTCGATTCGTCCTACCACGGCCTCGCCGCCAAGGCTGGCTCGCAGACCGTGGCCAACTGCGCCAGTTGCCATGGTGTGCACGACATCCTGCCATCGTCCGACCCCAAGTCCACCATTAACCCCAGGAACCTTGCCAGGACCTGCGGCCAGTGCCACCCCGGCGCCGGCACCCGTTTCGCCATCAGCCAGGTGCACGTGACCGAAGGTAAGGCCGAGCCCGCCGCCCTGCGCTGGGTGCGCCAGTTTTATTGGCTGGTCATCCCCGTGACCATCGGGCTGATGCTGCTCCACAATGGCGGCGATTGGGTCCGCAAGCTGGTTGAGCGCCGTTTTCGCGTTCGCCGCGATGACCTCGGGGCCAGGAACTTTTCCGAGCACGGCGAACTCCGCATGTTGCCGTTCGAGCGCGTCCAGCATGCCGTCCTGGCTATCTCGTTCCTCACCCTGGTCTGGACCGGCTTCGCGCTCAAGTATCAGGACCAATGGTGGGCGCGGCCGCTGCTGTTGATGGAGGGGAGCTACCCCATGCGCAGCCTCATCCATCGCGTTGCCGCCGGTGTCTTCATGGCGGTCACGCTGACGCACCTGGTCTCCCTGATCGTCAGCTCCAAGCTGCGCGCGCACTGGAAGGAGATGCTGCCGGCGACCAACGACCCGCGCGAGGCGCTCTCCAATTTTGCCTACAATCTGGGCCTCGGTTCCGAGCCTCCGGGGCGCTCTTCGCACAGCTACGTCGAGAAGGCCGAGTATTGGGCGGTGGTGTGGGGTGCGGTGGTGATGATCGCCAGCGGGTTGCTACTCTGGGCCAACAACCTGGTCCTGAGACTGCTGCCCAAGAGCTGGCTGGACGTGGCCACCTCGGTTCATTTCTACGAGGCCGTGCTGGCCACGCTGGCGATTGTGGTCTGGCACTTCTACCCCGTCATTTTCGACCCCGATGTCTACCCGTTGAATACCGCTTTCCTGACCGGTATTACCGTGAGGAAGCAAGAGCGCTCCGGGGACCGCGAGGCGACTTCGGCTGGAGACGACTAGACTCATGACGCCCAACCAATCCGACCAACGGGAAAGGAACTGGCTCTCCCCGATCATCTATCTGTCCAGCAACTGGGTGAGCCTGACAGGCGTGGTGCTCGTCACCACCGCCACTGTCTTCTGGCTCTTTTTGCTGCCGACCACGCTGCGGGGGACGACCGAGAGCCCCTACGAAGGGATTCTCGCGTTTCTGGTGCTGCCGGCGCCGTTCTTCGCCGGCCTGATCCTGATTCCCCTGGGAATATGGCTCAAGCGCAAGCGCGAGGGGCGCCGCGGCATCTATCCGCCCGAATTCCCGCCGCTCACGTGGCATAACGCCGAACTGCGCCGCCTGGTCTATTTCGTTTTCTTCACCACCATGGTCAACCTGGCGATTGCCAGCCAGGTCAGTTACAGCGCGGTGAATTACATGGATTCGGTGACGTTTTGCGGCCAGACCTGCCACACCGTGATGCAGCCCGAGTACACGGCCTATCAGAACTCCCCGCATTCACGCGTGGAGTGCGTGAAGTGCCATATTGGGCCAGGCGCTTCGTGGTTCGTGAGGAGCAAGCTGTCGGGCGTGGGACAGGTACTTGCGGTGACCTTCCACACCTATTCGACCCCCATCCCCACGCCGGTTCATAACCTGCGTCCCGCGCGGGAGACCTGCGAAGCCTGCCACTGGCCGCAGAAGTACGGTGAGGACCGTGTGGAGATCGTCAACAAGTTTGCCGACGACCAGAACAATTCCCTCACCAAGACCGTGCTGCTGATGAAGATCGGCGGCGGCAACCGCGGCATTGGGATACATGGGACGCACCTGGGCCCCGGCGTGCTGATCCGCTATGCGCACGCCGACGAGGGACGGCAGAACATTCCCTGGATCGAGTACAACGACCCTGGCGGCAAGACCGTCTACGCCACGCCGGACGCCAAACCGGACGGCGGCGGCCTGCCCATTCGCGAGATGGACTGCGTGGACTGCCACAATCGCCCGACTCACGCCTACGAATTGCCGGAGCGGGCCGTGGACCGCGCCTTGAACGCGGGCCAGATTTCGCCGTCGCTGCCGTTTGCCAAGAAGCGGGCCGTCGAGATCCTGAAGGCCGGCTACTCCACCCGCGACGAAGCCGCGCAGAAAATTCCCGCGGCTTTCGACAGCTACTATCGGGACAACTATCCGGCCATCTGGGCGCAGCGCAGGGCCGAGGTGACCTCCTCGGCCGAACAGGTGCTGGCGGTCTATGATCGCAACATTTTCCCGGACATGAAGGTCGCCTGGGGCACCTACCCCAACAACATCGGCCACACCGACTTCCCGGGGTGCTTTCGCTGCCATGACGGCAACCATGCCGCCAAGGACGGCCGCTCCGTCAGCCAGGACTGCAACGCCTGCCACAACCTGCTGGCCATGGATGAGGCCAATCCGAAGGTGCTGAAGGACCTGGGAATCGTCGAGAGCAAGCCGCCGGAGCAGAAATAGGGGCGGGAACTTCCGGAGAGAATACCAACGCCTGCGGCTCACCGCCTCAGAAGCTTGTCCACCGCCTTGGCCAGTTTGCGGAACTCCTCGTGCGCCGGCGAATCCGGCGCGTACTCCGCCACCGTCAGTCCGCGGGCCACCGCCTCCGCCACCACCACGCGCTGCCCGATGGGAGGCAGAACCTTCCGTCCCATGTCCTTCAGCGAGGATGCCAGCCCCCGCCCGAGGTTGGTCGTCATGACAACCTTCGAAGGCACGAACCGGATGCGCGGCTTTTTCGATCGCCGCTCCGCGCGCGCCTTGAGCCCCCAAGACAGTGCTTCCTTCAGCGCGAACAGATCGAGCGGCGACGGCCCGCGCGGCAGGAGCAGGAGGTCCGCTGCCAGCGCCGCCTGGTAGCCCACCTCCGGCATGCCTGGCGGCGTGTCGATCAGCACGATATCGGCGTCCTTCTCGGCCTTGTGCGCTCGCGACCGCAACGTGTCGCCGCTGTCGGGCACTTTCTGGATCGAGCGCGCCAGCATCCCATCGCCTTGCGCCGCCCAGGACACCAGGCTATGCTGCGGATCGGCGTCGAGCACCGCCACACGCTACGCCCCGTAGCGACAAACTCCGCCGCCAGATTCCCGACGATGGTGGACTTTCCCACCCCGCCCTTCCGGCCCGCCACGGCGATGATAGTCATACACAGTACTATACAGGGAAATGCGCGGCTGGGCGGGCGGACCTTTCAGGCAGCAGTGACAAAAACCCGCCCCGGGCGACGGGTCCGTAGCCGATTGCGGATGATAATCTCAACGTCCTGATTGAGCGACGTAAGGAACCGCATCAGGCGCTCCACGGAGAAACCCTCCAGGCGATATTTTGAGAGAGCCGACACTTTGGGCTGGTTGATTCCCAGCAGCTCCGCCGCCTTTCCCTGCGATAACCCGCGCCGCTGCAGGACATCATTGATCGCCATAGCCAGACGAACCTTTGTCTGCCGTTCGCCGGCGTCCGCAAAGCCGAGGTCGGCGAATACGTTCCCCGAACTCCGCACGATCTTTCCGCTAAGTTCCGCGCTTGGTTTTGCCATATCGATCCTCATAGTCCTGTCTGGCCAGTTTTAGGCGTTGTGAAACAAGTTCCACATCCGGTTTCGGTGTCTGAATGCCCCTACGCGACTTCTTCTGAAAGCAGTGCAACACATATACGGCCCAACGGAAGCGAACGGTATAAACGGCGCGATAGGTGTTTCCGTCGTGATCCTCCACAACCTCCAGTACTCCGGAACCCGCTCCCTTCCACGGCTTCGCCGCAGGGTGTTTCCCGCCAAACTGAGCGATACTCAGAGCCGTGCCAATTCCGTCTTTGACCGCTTCGGGAAACGCCAGCAAGTCCCGTTTCGCAGAGCCCACCCAATACAAGGGTTGTTCGCCGCGAGCCGGCCCGCGCATCAGGTCTTCATCCCAGTTCTAGGATACCATGAACCGGGTGGCAGCGTCCCCGGAGTGTCCATGGCCCTCGGACGTGACCGGCCGCGCTCCTTGCGGCGAACGACGAAGAACGCGGCACCCTGCTTGGGCTCATGAAGGGCTTCTACGACACACGAAGCCAGCTGGTCCATGGTGGGTATCTCAAAAAGAAGCACGAGGATTATCTCGCCAGGGTCCACGAACTGCGATCACTTGCGAGGCTGCTACTCAGATCGTTCGTTGCGTTGGCGACGAACCCTCCCAGTGGCTATGGCAAGTCGTTCTTCAAAGAACACCTTGATGCGACCCTCGTAAATGCGACGGAGCGGGAGAAGCTTCGCGCTGCGCTTGGCCTTAATCGCAACTGACATGCGGTCGCAGCAAAGGCGCGTACACAGATTATCCCGGACACGATGGCCCCAGACGGCGTTCTGGGAGATCATTCCCGTGGCGGCTCCATCTGGAAGCCATGCTTCAATCAGGGAGCCTGCGAAAATGCTTGCCGAGGGGGTCATTTTAAGGGCCATGGGGTTGCCGCAGCTAGGCTGAGTGGCGCCGGCTGGGGGAAAACAAGGGGCAAGCTAAAACATGCCCCACCTGCACACACCGTACAATGTTAGTTACGCATGAAACACGCCATCGTGTCTCCCGGCGCTCGAATTGGCCTCATCGTCGCGTTCGTTTTTCTGGGGGCGCTCGTCAGCTCGCAGCCGGCGCCACGGGAACGCGTGGGTCCCCTGCCGGACGGCGCGTTCCTGCTCAATAGCGGGTGGCGCCTCGCGCCCGTGGGCAAGCAGGTGCCGCTCGACACCCTTCCCATGGCCACGGCGCTCTCGCCGGACGGCAAGTACCTGCTGGTGCTCAACGGCGGCTACCGGCCGCCCTCGGTCAGCGTCATCGAAACCGCCTCGGCGCGCGTGGTCGCGAGCGTGCCGGTGGCGGACGGCTGGCTCGGACTCGCCTTTGCACCCAAAGGCGACCGCGTGTACGTGGGCGGCGGGTCGCGGGCGTCGGTGTTTGAATTCAGCTTCGCCGGCGGGAAGCTGACGCCGGCGCGCACGTTTCCCGTGGCCCCGCAAGACCAGCGCACGGCGCAGGATTTCATCGGCGATGTGGCATTTTCACCCGATGGCCGCCTGCTGTACGCGGCCGACCTGTACCACGATTCCGTGGTGGCGATCAATCCGCAGTCGGGAATGGTGATCGGGCGCTACAAAACCGGGAGGCGGCCGTACCGCATCCTGTTCCATCCCGACGGCAAGTCCTTCTTCGTGACCCATTGGGCCGATGGCACGCTGGGGCAGTATGACGCGGCCGACGGCAGCGTGCTCGACACCGTGCGCATCGGCGCCCACCCCACCGATATCGTCTGGCGGAAGGGCGCACCCACGGAACCCGCGGAAGGTGAACCCACCTGGATCGCCCGCCTGTTCGTGGCGGCGGCCAATACCAACAACGTGTACGCAGTGGGCGTCAGCTCAGGGAACCAGTTGAGCGTGCTGGAGAGCATCAACGTGTCCATGACGCCGCGGCAGCCTCTGGGGATGACACCCTCCGCGCTGGCGCTCAGCCCCGATGGAAACCGGCTGTACGTAGCCTGCTCGGACGCCAACGCGGCGGCGGTGGTGGATGTCTCGGAAACGCGCAGCCGCGTCGAGGGATTCATTCCCGCCGGCTGGTACCCCACGGCGGTGCGCGCGCTACCCTCGGGAACGTTGGTAGTGGTGAACGGCAAAGGGCTGCGTTCGTATCCCAATCCCGACGGGCCCAAACCCACCCAGCGCGCGGCGCCCGTGCAGCAGGGCGAACCGGGCGCGCGTCCGGGGTACACGCCCTATATCCAAACCGGAACGGCTTCATGGATCGAACCATTTACCAGCGACCAGCTCGAGGCCTGGACCAGGGCCGCCCTCGCCAACTCGCCGTACCGGGATTCCAAACTGGAAGAGACCAGCCCGCTGCCGCCCATCGAGCACGTCATCTACATCGTGAAGGAGAACCGCACATACGACCAGGTGCTGGGCGACATGAAGGAAGGCAATGGTGACGCCTCACTGGTGCTGTTCGGCGAAAACGTCACGCCCAATCTCCACAAACTGGCCCGCGAGTTCGTGCTGCTCGACAACTTCTACGTGAATTCGGACGTCAGCGCCGACGGGCACAACTGGTCCACCGCGGCCATCGCGCCGGATTACGTGCAGAAGCTGTGGCCCAACCAGTACGCCGGCCGGCGCCGGCTATACGATTTCGAGGAGTCGGACCCGGCGTCGCTGCCGCCCGCCGGTTACCTGTGGACCAACGCCGCCGAGGCCGGTATTTCCATCCGCAATTTCGGCTACATGGTGAACAACAAGCCGGATGCCGCTAACGGGTCGGAACAAATCACCGGCGTGCGCGACCCGGTGCTGGCCAAAGTGACCAACCGCCTGTATCGCGGCTTTGACCTGACCTACCCCGACGTGGAGCGCGCTAGAACTTTCCTCGCTGAGCTGGGAGAATACGAGAAGTCCGGGAACATGCCGCGCCTGATAGTCATGCGGATGGGCAACGATCACACCAACGGCGTCACGGCCGGGCGGCTGACGCCGCTTTCGCTAGCGGCGGACAACGATTACGCCCTCGGCATGCTGGTGGAGGGCGTCTCCAAATCGCGCTTCTGGGCATCGAGTGTGATTTGCGTGCTGGAAGACGACGCGCAAAACGGGCCGGACCACGTGGATTCGCACCGCTCGCCGGCGTTTCTGATTTCGCCCTGGGTGAAGCGCCACGCTGTGGATGGCACCATGTATAATACTACATCCATGCTGCGCACCATCGAATTCCTGCTCGGCCTGCAGCCCATGACCCACTTCGACGCCGGCGCGCGCGTCATGACAGCGTCGTTCCAGCGTCAGCCCGACCCGGCCCCCTACACCGCCGAGAAGCCGCGCATCCCTCTGGACCAGCGGAATCCCGACGCCCCGGCCGCGCGAGCGTCGGCGCGCATGAATTTCGACGAAGCGGACCAGAACGACGACGACGCACTGAACGATATCCTGTGGCGCGCCATTCGCCAAGACCCGCCGCCTCCGCCGGTGCGCAGCTATTTCGGTCGATAAGATGAACATGGCGCGCATCTATCTGTGCTTCCTTTGGCACATGCACCAGCCTTTTTACAAGGATCTGGTATCCGGCGAGTACAAGCTGCCGTGGACCCGCATGCACGCCCTCAAGGACTACTACGGCATGGCGCGGATTCTGGAGGAGTTTCCCGAAGTCCGGCAGACTTTCAACCTGGTCCCTTCGATGATGGCGCAGGTGGCCGAGTACGCTTCGGGCGATGTTGCGGATCCGTTTCTGGATGCGGCCCTCAAGCCGGCCGAGAATCTCACCGAGGCGGACCGCGCATTCCTGCTGCAACATTCCTTCTATTCCGATCCGGAGCGCATGATCTACCGCTACCCGCGCTACGGCGAGCTGTACGGGGCGTGGCAGGGGCAGAAGCGCTCGGGGTCGCGGAATCTGTTCGGCCCGCAGGATTTTCGCGACCTGCAAATGTGGTCGCAGCTCGCCTGGTTCGACGAGGAGTTCCAGGCCCGGGACCCGGAAGTGCGCGAATGGGTCCGGCGCGGGCGCGACTTCACCCCAGACGACCAGCGCCGCATGGGCGAGCTGCAGCGCGAGATCGTGGGCCAGGTGCTGCCGGTGTATCGGAGGCTCGCGGCCCAGGGCCAGATCGAGATTTCGACCACCCCGTATTACCATCCCATCCTGCCGCTGCTGTGCGATTCGAACATCGCCAGTGTGGCGCATCCCAACGTGCCGCTGCCGCCGCGGTTCCGCTACCCCGAGGATGCGCGTCGCCAGCTCGCCCTGGCGCGGGAGTACATTGCGCGCCATTTCGGCGCGGCGCCGGTAGGGCTGTGGCCCTCCGAGGGTTCGGTCTCCGACGAGGTCTTCGCCATTGCCTCGGAGTTGGGCTTTGAATGGGCCGCGACCGACAGCGGGGTGCTCAACCGCACCTTGGGACGGGCGGTCCCCGTGGACGGTCTCTACCATCCATACTGCTGGCGGCAAGGCGGCAAGACGCTCAACCTGATCTTCCGCGACCATTTCCTCAGCGACCTGATCGGGTTCGTCTACGCCAAGATGGATGCCGCCCAGGCGACCGAGGATCTTCTGCGGCGCATCCGCGAAAACTGCGCCGGCCTAGCCGCCGCCGGGCGCGATGCGCTGGTGCCCATCATCCTCGACGGCGAGAACGCGTGGGAATACTACGACCACAACGGCCGGCCCTTTCTGCGCGAGCTCTACCGGAGGATCTCGGAGGACCGGCAGATGCGCGCGGTGACCGTCAGCGAGGCCCTGCGGCTGCTGGCGCCGGAGCCGGTCGATCACATTTTTCCGGGATCGTGGATCGACGCCAATTTCGACGTCTGGATCGGGGCCGAGGAAGATAACCAGGCGTGGACCGAACTGCTGCGCGCGCGGCGGGCGTACGACTCGGCCGCCATGGTCTCCGAAGACCAGCGGCGGCTGGCTCTCGAGGAGCTGTTGATCGCGGAAGGCAGCGACTGGTGCTGGTGGTACGGGCCGGAACACCATTCGGCCAACCGCGTGGAATTCGACCAGCTCTATCGCAGCCACCTCGCCAACGTCTACCGTTTCCTGAACCTCGCGCCGCCGGAGGAGCTTTCGCGGCCCATCCTGCGGACCACGCTGCCGGAGGTGCACGTCGCACCATCGGGACCGGTCACGCCGGTGATCGATGGCCAGGTTACCTCGTACTTCGAATGGATCGGCGCCGGAATCTACCGCGTCGATGAGCGCTCCGGATCGATGCACGGCAAGACATTCCTGGTGAAGGAAGTGTATTTCGGCAGCGACGGCGCGAACTTCTATTTGCGTGTGGATTTCCACTCGGGATGCGAGCGCGAACTCACGCGCATGGAGGCGCGATTGACGGCGCAATCGCTGGACGGCGCGCACAGCAGCTCGGTCGAAATCGGCTTCGCCAATGGCGTGGCGCAGGCGACCGGGATGAAACTGGCGGCGCCGCCCGCGAGCGGCCAGCCGGTGGAATGCGCTTTCGCGCGCGTGCTGGAGGCGCGCATCTCGCTCGAGTCGATGGGCGTGGCGCCAGGCAGCGGCCTGCGGTTCCAGTTCTCGCTGTGGCAGTCCGGTTTGCCCATGGATGCCGTGCCCCAGCAAGGCTGGCTCGAAATGCAAACCACCGACCCGTTCGAGCTGGCGGCGTAGGTGGGACAGACCATCGCCCTTGGTGGTCTGTCGGGCATTGCCAAAGAAGGGCCGGCTGACAGACGACAAAAGGCGATCGTCTGTCCCACCATGCTAAAATAATGGAAGTTATGGCCATCCCCAATGTAAAGCGCTTTCGCGCCTTCTGCCCCACCTGCAACGATAATTTCACGTTGATGGCCGTCCTCCCCAAGGACGCCAGCGTGGATCAATATCTGGCGGACGCCGTGGCGCGCCACGATCACAAGGCGTTCCAGGAGTCCAAGGTGCAGCACTTCAAGATCCGCGTCGGCCAGCAAAAGCAGAGGAAGGCGAAGTAGCCTTCAGCTATCAGCTTTCAGCCATCAGCTCTTAGCCAAGCCAAAACCGCTGGCGCCGTGCTGCGTTAGCTGATGGCTGATCGCTGATCGCTGAAAGCTTCAGAATCTGGCCTGCAACGTCCGTAACGCTCGCAAACCTTCCTGCGCCACATCCGCGTCCCTATCGTTGCTGAGCTTCTCAAGATGCGGAATGCTCTCACGGTCGCCGCTGCGGGCCAGCACGCCCGCCAGGCCGATCTTCTCGTCCTTCGTGCCCGCTTCGAGCGGGCCGTAGAGCGCCTTGCGGACCTGGTCGTCGCGCGCCAGCTCCACCAGGAAAGGAAACGCTTCGCCCTTGTAGGCCGCGGAATTCAACTCGTCGATCAAGTATCGCAACGGGCTGAACTCGGCGATTTCGGTTTTTCCGAGCATCACCTGGGCAAAGGCCAGCGAAAGCCGGGGCGGGGTCTTTCCCTCGTCCTGCCACGCTTTTTCGAGCATGGGCAGATCCGCCGGGTTCCGCAGCCGGGCATAGCCTTCCGCCGCGGCCGCTCGCATTTGGTCGTCCTTGTCATGCAAATACTGCGCGTACAAGTCGCGGCTTTTCTCCGACGGCAGCATGGCGATGGCGGTGAGCGCCGCACGCTTCACCTTGGCATCGCGCGCGTGTTTGAGCACGTCGGCCAGCTCCGGAACGGCGTCCATGTTCCGCAAAAGCCCGGTGGTTGCGATGGCGGCGATTTGCACCTTTTGATCGAGGTCGTGCAACAGGAACGTGACGCGCGGCCCGGCCGATTCGTCGCGGATCTTCTGCAAAGCCACCAGCGATTCGTACATCACGTCGCTGTTCTTGGAGTGAAGGGCTTCCACCAGGTCGGGAAGGGCTTTCCTGCCGCGCAGGATGCCGAGGGCGCGCGCGGCGTTGGCCCGCGCATCCATGTTCCCACCGCCGCTCGCCAGTTTGCCCAGCGCGTCGATTACCTCGGGCCGCACCGTCACATAGGCGTCGATCACCTGGTCGTTGGTGTCGGTGAACCGGCCCTTGATCCCGGTGCCAACGCGCCGCAGTGACGCCCCGATGCCGGTCTTGACATAGCCAGGAAGATAGAAGTTCACCAGCCCGTCGGTGGCGCGGATCTGCACCTCGGGATCGTTATCCCGGATGGCCAGAATCAGCGCGTCCAGGCTGCCCGCCGTGCCGATTTCGGTAATCTGCTTGACCGCTTCGATGCGCACGTCGGCATCCGGATTCTTGAGCAACTCCTGGAGTTTGGGGATGGCGCTCGGGCCGGCCTTGGCCATCTCGCGGACATCCTTGGGACGCACTTCCTGGGCCGGCAGAAGCGTCGCTGAAACAAGCAGGAGCACCACGCTATAGGACCGCATACTTCTACTGTAGCGTGGCCAAGCGGGGCATAGGCAAAAGCATGCCCCACCTACCGCACGAATTCCACTTCCACGCGCCGAGGCACCAGGCCCGCTTCGAAGCCCAGGTCGAGTAGTTTCTGCGCCGCCTGCGGGACGATGTCGCCGGCGTCCAGCGTGTAGTGGTTGACGTACATGCCAACGAACTTCTCCGCCAGCCGCGGTTCCATATCGCCCGCGAATTGCAGCGCGTACTCGAGCGCTTCATCGTGGTTGTCCAGCGCGTATTGAATGCTCTCGCGCATCAGCCGGCAGCACTCGCTCTGAATTTCCGGATCGAGCGACCGCAGCAGCACATTTCCGCCCAGCGGCAGCGGCAGGCCGAAGCTGGTCTTGAACCACCGCCCCAGGTCCACCACGCGATGAAAACCCTCGCGGTCGAACGTCAATTGCGCCTCGTGAATGATAAGGCCCGCCTCCACGGCGCGCTCCTTGACGGCGTCCGTGATCTGGTCGAAGGGAGTAACCACCGCTTCGAAATCCGGCTGGAACAGCTTGCACGCCAGGTACGCCGTGGTCATCAGGCCCGGCACGGCGACGCGCTTGCCCTTCAGCTCCTCCGGTTCCATGGGGCGGGTGGCGATGATCATGGGACCATACCCATCGCCGACGCTCGAACCGCTGGCCATAAGCACGTACTTGCCGGCTATGTACGGATAGGCGTGATAGGAAATGGCGCTCAGCTCGTACAGCCCATCCAGCGCCTTCCGGTTCAGCGTCTCAATGTCTTCCAGCACGTGGCGGAAGGTAACTCTGGACGAGCGGACCTTCTTGGTTGCCAGGCCGTAGAACATGAAGGCGTCATCGGAATCCGGACTGTGTGCGCTGACGATTTCCAGGGAAGCAGCCGAAGTCATATGTGGGACGACTCATACAGTTTACAACAACGCGGCTGGCCACCCGTCCCATGGAAACGAAAAAGAGGGGAGAAAAAGTGAAAGGGCGGTCCTCCCGCCGGCACGTGAACTGGAAACTCCGTTGGCGATCATCCGATTTGCGCATCACGCGCCGTGCGGCCAACCGCCCGCACAAGAATCCGATCGCGCAGAACTTCCCACTACCTTGCTCACCTGCCGCGGATGAGGCCGCCCCCATCGTAACCCGGTTCTATTTGCTTGACCTCCCGCCAGCCCCGGTGGACCGGCCTGATTCCACTTCCAGTTTCGCGCCGGCTGGTATGCTTGTCAATGGAACGAAGGTTCAGTTCGTCTAAGCAAGAAACACATGTTTCGCAGTCTCTTTTCGAGAAAAGACGCGCCTTTGGCCGGAGCACCCGCGGTGCGCCGGCTCAAGACCTACTCCGCGCGGAGCGGCTATGTGTATCAGTATCATTACGAAGGACACCGGCCTCTTCACGCCGACCGGGATGGCGGAGTGGAGTTCGTCTTCAGCGTCTCGGCCGATCGCAAAAGCTGGCACGCGGTGGGAGTTGTGGTGAGCGATGGCGCCATCCGCGCGTGGGAAGAGGCCCGCGCGCGCCAACTTTCCTCCGCCGAGCGCTACGCCATTGCCAAGATGGCGCTGTTCCAGGCGTTTGACGAGCGCCCCACCCCCGCGCTGATGAAAGACCCGGTGCGCGTGCGAACCGCCGACCTCGAGGCCATCATCGAGGCGTTGGATTTGTAAGGAAGAGCCGCGGCATGGGCCGGCGCACGGAGGGCGAAGACTTCCGCAATTTGCGCACGGCGGGCCGGGCCGCCGTGGCGGATGCTGTAACGCCGCTTCCCACGGGAATCAGGGCCTCGGCTGCGTCTGAGTCCGGCCCCACGATCTCCAGGGTGTTGTCTCCCGTGGTAACGCCGCTCGGCACGGTCACGTTGAGCTGATACAGCCCGGCCAATTGAGGCGCCAGGCCGGAGTAGCCGACGGTTGCCTCCACTCCACCGATGTAAACATCGATCGTGTTGTTCGTTTGGCTAACCACCCCGGCCGAGCCGTCCGGAATCACGGGATTCGTGGTCCCCAGCCCGGTCAGATACACGGACACGGTCTCACCCACTTGCGCCGGGCTTTGCTCCGTCACCAGCGAATAATCCGCGTGCAGCACGGCCCCATAACCTACCCCGCCGGGCGGGACGGTGAACACGCCCGGCGCCGTCAGGTTCACGAACGTGGTCACCACATTCGAGAGGACGCCGTTGTTGTTCACCTGGATTTGAGCGATCGAAGACCCGACGGCATACGGCACAAGCGCCGAGATCTGTCCCGGGCTCACAAACTGGACCGGCGCCGGAAGACCGTTGACCGTCACCTGGACGCCGTCGAGCCCCGCTGTCGTCGGGTACGGAACCGTGTAGGCAGTCGCGATGCCGGGCGCAAGATTGGTGCCAAAAAGGCTGATGAAGTCCCCGGGAACGATGCCCGCCGTGAATGGCGCAAAACTGGCGGTGTTCACTACCCCCGCCGGGTTAATGTATACACCCGAGCCGCTGAAGCCGGGCGCGGGGAGCGCCACATTGATACCCAGGTAAGGACCGATTCCGGACCCGATCCGCACACCGTCGGCGCCCACCACATAGTTCATGATGGCGGGGTTGCTGTACGTTCCATTCGACGCCACCGAGTACGCCTCGCTGTAGGTGTAGCCGGTAGAGTACTCGTCGAACACATCGTTCAACCGCTGGTGGCCCACTGCCACGCCCCCATTCGCGTTGAGCGATCCGTAATAAGAATCGAAAATGGAGGTCAGGTCCATGCCGGCCTGGTAGTAGAGGCCCCCAAAGCCGGGCGTGCCGGATGCGGTGCGAATTCCCACCAGGAAATCCCACGATTCGGGCGCCCCGCCAAAAACGAAGTTGCCGTCCGGCGAAAAGTACAGGTACTTTGTCCCGGCGATCAGGGTGGCATTCGACGGGCTCGGAAACGCCACCACCGCGGCGCCGTTGCTGAAGGAGTATTTGACCCCGGCCGCGGTCTGTGTGACCACGGTCGAGCCATCGCCGTAACCGTATCCCGTGAGGGACACGTTTCCCAGGTTGCCCGCGCCATCCGGATTCACCTGGAACATCGAGTCGACGCCATTTGGGACATCCATGTCCGCCAGCCAGTAGGAGCCTTTGAAGGTTGCATTCGTCGGCGCTGGCGTAGCCAGCGGAGCGGCGATGAAAAGATCGTTGAAGCCGCTTTCCGTGCTGCTGCCCACAAAAATGCCCTGCTGGGAAACCAGCCCGTAAACGTAATCTCCACTCGATATCGGACTGGAAAGGAATCCGTAGCCGGAGGCCGCGATGGAGTACGAGCCGGTAGCGGGGATGCCAAACTGCGCGCAGGTTCCGAGCCCGTCCTCGGCATCGTAAACCGTGCAACTGATAGTGTAAGTCCCGCTGCCGTTGAAGGAGATGGTGCCGTACAGTGCAGCCGCGTCGCTGAGCTCTCCGGTGCTTGTGTTGGTAATGTAAATCACTTCCCGGAAATAGTACGTCCCATTGAGCATGCTGTTGCCGCTGGTATCCCACTGAGCGAACGCCTGCCAGCTAGTTGCGGCCCAGAGAAGCACCGCCAATCGCGCGAGTTTCATGATCCTCCTTGTTGCTTGGACGTTGGGAGCCACTGCCGGATTACGCAAAAACCCCCCTCCCCTTGAATTAACACATTCCGGAAGGGAAAGCTGCGGGGGAAGGAAAAATCGAAAGACGCCGCCCAAAGAGGTGGACGCTTGCGGCTTCCGAGGGATACCATTTCAAGTATGTTGAAGGCTTTCGGAATCCTCGTGATGGCCGCGTTGCCGGTCCTGGCCCAGGACGGCTCGATTTCGGCGGAGCGCATTCGCGCACACACCCGGTTTCTGTCGCTCGATTTGCTGGAGGGCCGCGGCGTCGGCCAGCGAGGCGGCGATATCGCCACCGAGTACATCGCCACCCAATTCGCCCTGGCGGGGGCCAAACCGGCGGGCGACAATGGCAGCTACTTCCAGAAAGTGCCGCTGGTGGGGATTGAGACCACGCCCGACGCCCGGCTTTCGGCCTCGGTTGGGGGCAAGAGCGCGGACTTCCGCTGGCTCGAGGATTTCGTGGGCGTGAGCCAGCGCCAGACGCCGCAGACGCGCTTCGAAGGCGAGGCCATCTTCGTGGGACACGGCATCACCGCGCCCGAATGGAAATGGGACGACTTCAAAGGTGTGGACGTGAAGGGCAAGGTGCTGGTGCTGTTCACCAACGAGCCCGCCTCGAACGATCCGGCCTTCTTCGACGGCCGTGCCCTCACTTACTACGGCCGCTGGACCTACAAGTACGAAGAAGCCGTGCGGCGCGGCGCCGTGGGCGCCATCATCATCCACACCACTCCCACCGCCGGCTACGGCTGGGAGGTGGTGCGCAACTCCTGGGGCCGCGAGGTGCCTTTCGTGAAGCTGGCCTCAGGCCAACCGTCGCTGGCCTTTCAGGGCTGGGTCACGCGCGAAGCCGGGGAGAAGCTGCTGGCCCTGGCGGGCAAGACCGTGGATGAGCTTCTGGCGGCTTCCGAGAAGCGCGACTTCCGACCGGTCCCGTTGGGAGTTCTGATCCGCGGCAGCATGCCCGCCAAAATACGGGATCTCGATACCCGTAACGTGGCGGCCATTGTGCCGGGCAGCGATCCCCAACTGAAGGACGAAGTGGTGATCTTCAGCGCGCATTGGGACCACCTGGGCATCGGCACGCCCGTCAACGGCGACGCCATCTACAACGGCGCCATCGACAACGGCACCGGCTGCGGCGTTCTGCTGGAGCTGGCGCGCGCCTGGGCCTCCCTGCCGCAGAAGCCCCGCCGCACCGCGCTGTTCCTCTCCGTCACGGCCGAAGAAGGCGGGCTGCGCGGCTCCGAGTATTACGCCGCGCATCCCTTGTACCCGCCCGGCAAAACGGCCATCGATTTGAATTACGACGCGCTCTATCCCTGGGGCCGCGCCAAGGATGTAGTCCTCACGGGCGCCGAGCGCACCACCGTCTGGCCGCTGGCGCAGCAGGTCGCCAAACGGCTGAACCTCGAGATTTCCTCCGATGCGCAGCCCGAGCAGGGCCACTACTTCCGTTCCGACCACTTCTCATTCGCGCACGCCGGAATACCGGCCTTTTCCGTCGAACACGCCACCGAATTCCTGGGCAAACCGCCGGGCTACGGCCAGAAGATGTGGGAAGAGTACAACAGCAAGCACTACCACCAGCCCTCGGACGAATTCCAGGCGGATTGGGATTTTACGGCCGTCCAACAGGCCGCGGAGTACGGCTTCGTGCTGGGAATGGAGATTGCCAACCAGGACAAACTGCCCGACTGGCGGCCGGGAGACCAGTTCCACCGGTAAATACCATTTACCATGAGCAAATGGCATGGTAGAATGGCATTGTATGGAATTGGTCATCGATAAGGCGGGCCGCATAGTGATTCCCAAGGCGGTTCGCGAAGATCTGCGGCTGGAAGCGGGCGACGCCCTGGAACTTGATCGCGAAGGGGAGACTCTTCGCCTGCGGCCAATCCGTTCCCAGATACCATTGCACAAAGAGCACGGTATCTGGGTGTATCGAAGTGCCTCGGCGGAGGCGGCTGCGGATGCCGATTCCGTACTCGCTGCAGTCAGAGAGCAACGCAGCCGGGACTTGACCCCGTGAAGCGCTTCTTCGACACTTCCGTGCTGGTCGCCGTTTTCTATGGCGACCATCCCGCGCATGCAGCCGCCATTGAATGCTTTCAAGACGCGACTCCCAAAACGGCATTCTGTGCGGCGCACAGCGTGGCGGAACTCTACGCTGTGATGACGCGGCTTCCAGTAAGGCCGGCGATAGCGCCGGAACAATGCATGTTGTTTCTAAACGACCTGCGAGAGCGGCTTACCTTGGTCAGCCTAACGGGTGCGGAATACCTGGCGACAGTGGCAAGCGCTGCCAGGGCCGACCTGCCGGGCGGGAAAGTCTATGACGCCCTGATTCTTGCGTGCGGGGGGAAAGCCGGGGCCGAGGTGGTCTATACGCTGAATGCGAAAGACCTCGAACGCATCGCTCCCGACCTGGCAGGGCGAATTCAGTCGCCCTGACCGGCGCCGCAACCCCGCCCGCGCGTTACGGGAACCGCACCACGGTGTAATTATTCAGCGTAAGAGTATCACCGGTTTGCGCCAGCATTCCTTGAAAATCGACGGTTAAGCCGCTGGCGTAGGCGTCGGTGGCGCTGCCCACAGTGGTGCTGAAGGCCAGCAGCGCGCCCCATGTTTGCGAGCTCAACTGCGCGCCTGCCGCCAGCAGGGCCGCATCGGCACGCCCGCCGGCGAGAGCCTCCCCGGCGGCGGCGTCGCGATGTACGATGGTGGTCGCGCCCCAATGTATCTCGAAGCTGAAGCCCGAAACCGTGCCCTGGTGCGCGAAATCGAAGCGGATCTCCACGCGGTCGCCGGGCAGCAGGAGTCCCGAGGGAATGGCGCAGGTTCCGGTGCTGGTGAGACTGGTGTTGGTGGTGGCCGCTCCCGTCCCGCTGCACACCACCTGGGGACTGGGGTACATTTGCGACGTGCCCGAAGCCGTCCCGGTGAGGCGGTAGCTGGCCAGCAGGGTATCGCCCGGCTGCGGCGTGGAGGCGGTGACAAACTGAACTGTGCTGCCGGTAAGGCTGTAATCCTGGACGACTTTCTGGAGCACGCCGTTGCGGTAGACCGCGAGGCTGGTGGCGGGGTTGGGGAGAGCTGAGAGGGTGAACGAGGTGTTCGAGCCGTCCACCATACCGGCCGGGGAGTCGCCGTCCATGAATGATGGTTGCGCACCGCCGCACGGTCCTGCAGAGCCATCCACGTGCATGCAATCGGTGGCGTTGCCGGTGGCCGACTCGAGCGCGCCCAGCGCATCGACCACCGCCGTGCGGCCGGCGGCGAAGCCCGCTCCCTTGAGCGGCCGCGCGCCCAGGTCGGCGATAAGCCCCACCACGCTGGATTCGGCAACCGGAGTGGTCGTCCCGCTGGTATCGGCCGCTGCGAGCGCCGTGCCACTGGACGCCGTCGCCACCCGCACATCCCGCACGTGCAGCGGCTGCGCACTGGATGGCACCGACCAGGTCTCTTGGAACTGAATGCGCCCGTTGCTGTTGTACAACGCCGAGTAATAAGTCGTCGGGGTGCTGGTGGTGGTGGGGACAAGCTGCACGTGCAGATTGCCGTCCACAATTTTCACGGTGATGCTCTGGGTGGCGATGGTGGAATTGTCCATGGCTTGAAAGCTGGTCCAACTGATGGTCACGGTGCCGTTGAAACGCGTGCCATCGGCTTTGTAGAGCACATCCTGAATGGTGGTGAGCGGCGGCCCCGCGAGCGCGGACGAAGCCAGCCACACTGCCGCGAATGACAAACGCAAACTCATGATCCCTCCGGAAAAAGAAAAGCCCGCGCCGGAACGGGCGCGGGGGAAAGCATAACCCTCCTGCCGCCTTCAGTTTACCCGGCGAAGCCGCACGGGAACCCTGGCCCGGCCTGGGACCTAGACGCTAACTTATAGCAGAGGAGCCACTTAAATGGCCTGAAGATTTTCGTAAACGCTTGTGACCGGATTGGGCATGCGCGCCGGGGCGTGGCCGGCACCTATTGCAACGGAATCTCGAAGTAGAACAGTTCCTTACCGCTAGCCGCCTCGGTGAGGCCGTTCAGGTAAATGGTGGCGCCGCGTTGCAGGCCCGTCTGGAAATAGAGGAATCCGCTCGCCGACTGGCCGGCCGGCAGCATTTCGGCCGCGAACGCGCGCCCTTCGATCTCCCAGGCATCCAGCGGGTTCTTCCTGGAAGAGATCTTGCCGATCGGCCCGGGGACCACCGAGGGACGGTTGGGCCCGCGCAGGTAGCGCACATCCTTGGCGGGCGTGGCATCCACGCGGTCCCCATGGGGACCCACGTATTCAGCCTTCAGCTTGTCCACGCGTATCGTCTTGCCGCTATCGTTCTGGATCTCGACCAGCACCGGCAGAACGCCGTATTGGTAGGGGTCCAGTTTTCCGAACGCGGTCTTCGCCTTATCCGGCGAAGCGTACGGGTCCACACCGATGGTGACTTGGGCGTTGGTCTGGCGATGCTCCAGGCTGGTGAGCGGCGGAGGGCGGAACGCAGCCTTATCCTTGTCCGCCGCGAACGCCGCCGCTATACTCAATAAAAGAGCCAAACGTTTGAAAATACGGGGCATCTATTTCCTCTACCGAGTCCTACAGGCGTTCGGGCTGCCTGTCCTCATATTGTATTTCCTGTTCCGCGCTCTTGGAAACCGCGGCTACTGGCGGAGCTTGCCCCAGCGCTTTGGCTTCCTCCCGCGCTCTTATAGACAGACCGGCCCCGGGGCCATCTGGTTGCACGCAGTTTCGGTGGGCGAGGTGCTGGCGTGCGTGGAATTCCTGCGCCGTTTGCGGGCGGAGTTTCCACGCAGCCGCCTTTTCGTCTCCACCTCGACCCTGGCGGGCCGCGCCACCGCCGGCGACAAGCTGGGCGATCTGGCCGACGGCGTATTCTACGCGCCGGTGGATTACGTGTTCGCCGTGCGGCGCGTGCTGCGCGCGTTGCGCCCTGCGGCGGTGGTGATTGCGGAGACCGAAATCTGGCCCAATCTGTTTCGGGAGGTGCACCGCACCGGCGCGGGCCTCGCGATCGTGAATGGCCGCATCTCCGACCGCGCTTTTCCGCGCTACTTGCCCTTCCGGTGGTTCTTTCGGGGAGTACTGTCCGCGGCGGGTTTCATCCTGGCGCAAACCGACGCCATGCGCGAGCGTTTTCTGGCGCTGGGGGCGCTTCCCGAACGAACCCAAACGGGCGGCAATTTCAAGTACGACTTCGAGGCGCGCGCGGCGGCGGCCGGCTCTCCGGTGCCCGCTTTCCTGGAGCGCGCGCGGCCCGGCAAAGTGTGGATCGCCGCCAGCACCATGCCGCCTGCCGGGCCCAGAGGGCGCCCCGGCGACGTGGACGAAGACGATGTGGCCATCGCCGCCTTCCAGGAACTCGCCGCCCGCCATCCCGACCTGTTGCTCATTCTGGCGCCGCGCAAGCCGGAGCGTTTCGACACGGCGGCGGGGAAACTCGAAGCGGCCGGGATTCCATATCTGCGCCGTTCGCGCCTGGGCGGCTCCGACACGCTGGCGCTTCCGGCCGTCGTTCTGCTGGATACCATCGGCGAATTGAGCGGCCTGTTTTCCGTGGCGGACGCGGTCTTCATGGGTGGAACGCTGGCCCGGCGCGGCGGCCACAATATTCTCGAGCCGGCATTTTTCGCCAAGCCGGTGATCGCCGGGCCGCACATGGAGAATTTCCAGGCCATTGCGGACGAGTTCCGGGCGTCGGGCGCGTGGGTGGAAATCGCAGGCGCCGCCGAACTGGCGGGCGCGGTCGCACGATTGCTGGAAGCGCCCGAGTTGGCTCGGGAAATCGGGCAGCGCGCGCGCTTGTCGGCGGAGGCGCGCGGCGGCGCCACGGCCCGCGCGGTGGCCCAGGTGCGCGAGTTGTACCGGGTGCCTCGCTACCGCCCCGCACAGCCGTGGTTCGCCGTGGCCTCGGTGCTGGCGCGGCTGTGGCGGTGGGGCGCGCGAAAAAAGCTGCGGCATGACTACGCCCGCCGCCGCAAGCTGGCTGCACCGGTAATCTCGATCGGCAACATCACCATGGGCGGCACCGGCAAATCGCCCTGCGTACTGCTGCTGGCGGAGATCCTTAAGCGCCGCGGGCGCCGGCCGGGAATCCTGACGCGCGGCTACGGCCGCAACTCTCCCCGGAAGCACCTGGCCTTGGCGCCCGGCGCGGCTGTGACCGCCGAACATTCCGGCGACGAGCCGCAGATATTCGTCCGCTCGGGCCTGGCGCCGGTGGGCATTGGAGCGGACCGTGTCCGCACCGGCACGCTGCTGGTGCGCGATTTCGGCGCGGACGTGCTGTTGCTGGACGACGGGTTCCAGCACCAGCGGCTGGCGCGCAGCGTGGACGTGGTGCTGATCGACGCCCTGGACCCGTTTGGCGGCGGCCAGGTCTTTCCGCTGGGCCGCCTGCGCGAGCCGCCTGCGGCCCTGGCACGCGCGCACCTGGTCCTCATCACGCGCAGCGACCTCTCCGACCTGACGGCGGTCATCGAGCGCGAGGTGCGCCGGTGGAACGGACGAGTGCCGGTCTTTCGCGCGGGCGTCGAACCGCAGGCGTGGGTGGAGCACCGCAGCGGCCGGCGGCACGGGCCGGCGGAGCGGCCCTTCGAACGTGCGGGCGTGTTCTGCGGGCTGGGCAATCCGGAAGCGTTTCGCCGCACGCTGGAGCGCCTGGGCGTGGAACTGGTGGGCTGGGTGGATTTCGAAGACCACCACCGCTACCGCCCGCGCGAGCTGCGGCATATCTCGCAAGAAATGCGCGCCCGGGGCGCCACCGCATTGGTGACCACCGAGAAGGACGTCATGAACCTCTGCGAATCGTGCGACGAGCTGCTGGCGCCGCTGCCGCTCTACTGGCTCAAAGTCGGCATGACGATCGAAGGCGAGAGCGAGTTCGTGAGCGAAATCGAGCGGCGGCTGTGAACGACCCTGCTTGCCCGCAGCGGCGTTGTCCGGGGAGTTCGCCGCGACGGGGCGGTTCTGCGGGTCGGGGACTCAGCCTTTAGACCTGGACCTCGCCGGGCGCCCCCGGCACAGACGTGTCAAACTGTAGGGATGGCGCACTATATGCCGTTACCAACGAGAGAAGTCGATTTGGTGGCGTACGATCAGCTTGGGCAGCCGATCCTGCTTGCCGAGGTCAAGAGCACTCATCGAACCTCCGACCAGTGGGCCGCTCGCTTCCGTAGGAACTTGCTGGCGCACGGCACTCTGCCCAGAGCGCCTTTCTTCCTGATCGCGACGCCGGAGCACATGTATTTCTGGCGGCAAGAAGATCCGGCCCCGACGGAAGAACCACCGCAGTTTACCCTGGACGCGACCCATGAATTGAAGCCGTATTTTGAACGGTTCAAGCAGACGCCTGAAAAGACTGGTGGTCAAGCCCTGGAGTTGATCCTTTTTTCGTGGCTAGTCGACTTGGCCCAGTCCGGGCAATTGAGAGCCAAAGAAGATCCCTCGCTTCGATGGCTATCCGAATCGGGGTTACTTGGAGCCCTGCGAAGCGCTCGCATCGAATCAAGCACCTTGCAATGAATGTTTACGTTGAATCGAATTTCGTGCTGGAACAAGCACTTGAGCAGGAGCAATGTGAAAGCTGTCAGCGATTGATAGAGATCGCTGCCGCCGGTTCCATTCGCCTCGTAATTCCGGCATTTTCGCTCGCGGAACCGTACATCACGCTAATGCACAAAGCAAACGAGCGGTCGAGGCTGAGCACAGAACTTCAGAAGCAGCTCTCGGAGCTCGGCAGGTCGAAGTCATACCGCGAAGCCTCCAGCAGCTTCAACGAGATTACCGCGCTGCTGATCAGGAGTGCAGAAAGCGAACGAGCCGGGTTAGAGCGCGCTATGGACGGAATCCTCAAAGCGGCAGACGTAATTCCGCTGGACTCCGATGTATTCTACCAAGCTGGAGGAATACAAACTGCACTTGATATGTCCGTTCAGGATTCGATTGTGCTGGCCTCAGTTGTCCGGCATCTTGCGGGGACCAAGCCGGCCGAGAGTTGTTTTCTGAACCGAAACACCCGGGATTTTGACGATCCGAACGTTCGCGGGATGCTGGAAGATTTCGGTTGCAGGTTCTTTGGTCGATTCGACCATGCCCTCCAATACGTCGAAGGGCACCTCAGAAAGGCAACGGACTGATTTTAATCGTGGCTGACGGCTGGTGCCCCGTCTCACTTGGCCGAAAGGCGCCCGTGCCGTAGATGTGCCCGGGCGGAACGCCTAAAAGTTCACGATCGACGCGAACGACACCGCGTCCAGACTGGCGCCGCCTACCAGCACGCCGTCGATTTCGGGCTGCGCCATCAGCGAACGGGTGTTGTCGGGCTTGACGCTGCCGCCATATAAAATGCGGATGGCCTCGCCCGCTTCCTTCCCGAACTTCGCCCGCACGTGGGCGCGGATGGCGCGATGCGCGTCGGCCGCGATTTCGGGCGTGGCCGTCTTCCCGGTCCCGATGGCCCACACCGGTTCGTAGGCGATCACGATGCGGGCGAACTGCTGCTCGGATAGGCCGGCGATTCCGTTCTGGAACTGGCGCGCGAGCACGGCTTCGGTGCGGCCGCTTTCACGTTCCTCGAGGCGCTCTCCCACGCACACGATGGGGGTGAGGCCGAATTCCAGCGCGGCCTGCGTGCGCTTGAGGACGGTCTCATCGGTCTCGGCGAAATACTGGCGCCGCTCGCTGTGACCCACGATGGCATAAGTTGCGCCGGCGGCCACGATCATCGGGCCGGAAATTTCGCCGGTGAAGGCGCCTTCCCTGGCCCAGCCAATGTTCTGCGCGCCAATCTGGATGCGCGTTCCCTGGGCGGCTTCGACGGCCGCGGCGAGGTTCGTGAAAGGGGGACAGATCACGACCTCGCAGTGTTCCGCTTGTCCGGCCAGCGGCCGGAATTTCACGAAGAATGCAATGGTTTCCGCGGGCGTCTTGTACATCTTCCAATTGCCCGCCATGACTGGTTTTCTCATAGTGTGATTTCCGTTAGAAAGCTGACGCCGTGATCGATGCTCGCGCCGAAGTTCGCGGCCACGGTCTGGCCAATATCCGATAACGAGCCGCGCAGTCCGAGGTCCACACCGCGGCGGACCCTGGGACCGAACACCAGCAACGGCACATACTCGCGCGTGTGGTCGGTGCCGGGCGTGGTGGGGTCGCAGCCGTGGTCGGCGGTGAAGATGGCCACGTCGTCTGGGCGCAGGGCGGCTTGGAATTCGGGCAGCCAGGCATCCAACTGTTCGAGCGCGGCGCCGTAGCCTTCGATATCGTTGCGATGGCCGTACTGCTGGTCGAAATCCACCAGGTTGACGAAGATCAGGCCGGCATCGAGGGAGTTCATGGCCTCGATGGTCTTCACCATGCCGTCAGCGTTGTTCTTAGTTTTCGCCGATTCGCGGATGCCCCGGCCCAGAAACACGTCGAAAATCTTGCCGACGCCGTAGACCTCGACGCCGCGCTCCTCGAGCCGGTCGAGCAGCATGCCCTTGGGCGGCGGCACGGCGTAATCGTGACGGTTGGCGGTGCGCGTGAAACTGCCCGGCGCGCCGATGAACGGCCGGGCGATGACGCGCCCCACTTCATACGGCCCGCGCAAAATCTCACGGGCGGTTTCGCAGATCTTGTAAAGCTCCCAGAGCGGGATGACCTCTTCGTGCGCGGCCACCTGGAAGACGCTGTCGGCGGAAGTGTAAACAATGGGCGAGCCGGTGCGCATGTGCTCGGGGCCGAGCTCCTTGATGATTTCGGTGCCGGAGGCCGCCACGTTGCCCAGAGACTTGCGGCCGATGCGCCGCTCGAACTCCCTCATGATTTCCGGCGGGAACCCATGCGGGTAGAGCGGGAAGGGCCGTGCCAGGTGGATGCCCGCCATTTCCCAGTGGCCGGTGGTGGTGTCCTTGCCCGGCGAGGCCAGCGTGCAGCGCCCATGGGCGCCCGCCGGAGATTCGGCCGGCGCGATGCCCGCCAGCGGCTTGATGTTGCCGAGTCCCAGCCGGGCGAGATTGGGAAGCTTCAGGCCGCGGATGCGGGCGATGTTGCCGAGCGTGTCTGCGCCGGGAGGGTCGCCATATTCAGCGGCGTCCGGCATTGCGCCGATGCCCACACTGTCAAGCACGATCCAGATTACGCGGCGGAACACTACTTTCGAGCGTAACATGCGCGGGATTGGCGGGCGGGCGTGTTGGCTCACGCCGCCTCGTTAGTATTGTCTCCGCGCCAAGTATATAATTAGCTTGATCCTCCAAACGGGAGTTCCTTCATGCAGTCTCGCCGTGTTTTCATGAGCAAAGTGGCTACTGGCCTCGCGGGCACATTGGCCGCCTCCAACGTGCTGGGTGCCAACGAGCGTATCCGCCTGGGCATCATCGGCCCCGGGGCCCGCGGGACCGAGCTCCTGCGTGAAGCGCTGGCCTGCGAAAACGTCGAATGCGCCGGCGCCGCCGATGTCTATGCAAAGCGTCTGGAAGAGGTCAAGAAGATCGCGCCCGACGCCAGGACTTACCTCGACTACCGTCACCTTCTGGAAGACAAGAGCATCGACGCGGTGCTGATCTCGACCCCGCAGCACCTGCACTGCGAGCACTTCGTGGCCTCGCTCGAAGCCGGCAAACATGTCTACCAGGAAAAGACCATGGCGTTTACCGTGGAGCACGCCAAGAAGATGCGCGCGGCCTGGCAGCGGGCCGGCAAGCGCACCGTCGAGATCGGGCACCAGTGGCTCTCCAGCGGCCAGGTTCCCGACGCCGCCAGTTTTCTGAAGCCCGAGCTGATGGGTAGAATCACCGCCATCCATGCGCACATGTATCGCAACACGCCCCATGGGAAGCCGCAGTGGGCCAGGCCCGTCTATCCGGACATGACGGCGGAAAACATCGTCTGGAAATCGTTCCTGGGAGAGGCGCCGGCGCATGATTTCGACGCCCACCGGTTCATCAACTGGCGTTACTTCTGGGATTACTCCGGCGGCAACGTGTACGAGAATATGTGCCACCAGCTCGCCTTCTGGTACAAGGCGTTGGGGCTGAAGATTCCGAAAGCGGTCACCATGACCGGCGGCGTTTACCTGTGGAAGGACGGCCGCGAAGTGCCCGACACCATGAGCGTCTCCATGGAACATTCCGAGGAGATGCTGTTTTCCTGGGATTCCGGTTTCGGCAACGACCAGTTGAAGGTGACCGAGGACGTGCTGGGCGAAAACGGCGCCATTTGCAGGGGCCAGCAGATTCGCTATACCCCGCAAAAGGTCAACCGGCCCGACGGCAACGAAATGATGGGCGTCACACGCAGCGTGCCGCGCGCCCACATGCGGAATTTCCTCGATTGCATCCGCTCGGGCCAGGAGCCGAACTGTCCGTTCGAGCTGGGGTTCCGCGTCTCCATCGCGTGCCGCATGGCGGTCGAGAGCTACCGGCAACAGCGCACCGTGCGCTGGGATGCGGCCAGGGAAGAGATCGTCTAAGGCGAAGGGAGCGGAAGTTGAAAGCGGAAATCGGAGTTATCGGCGGCAGCGGGCTCTACTCTATGCCCGGATTTGAAACTCACGAGGAGGCCACCATCGACACGCCGTTCGGGTGGCCATCGGACAATTACGTCATCGGCACACTGGCGGGCCGGCAGGTGGCGTTTCTCGCGCGTCACGGGCGCGGGCACCGCATCTCTCCCTCGGAGCTGAATTTTCGGGCCAACATTTACGGCATGAAATCGCTGGGTGTCGAGCGCATTATCTCGCTCAGCGCCGTGGGCTCACTCAAGGAGGAGCACCGGCCGCTGGATTTCGTCGTCCCCGACCAGTTTTTCGACCGCACGCGTGGCCGCGTTTCCACCTTCTTCGGCGAGGGACTGGTGGCCCATATCAGCTTCGCCGACCCCGTCTGCCCCGAGCTGAGCGAGGTGGTGACAGCCGCCGGCCGCGCCGCGGGCGTCAACATCAAGCATGGCGGCACGTACCTTTGCATGGAGGGCCCGGCCTTCTCCACCAAGGCCGAATCCAACGTCTACCGGAATTGGGGCATGGACGTAATCGGCATGACCAACCTCCAGGAAGCCAAGCTGGCGCGCGAAGCCGAAATCTGCTACGTGACGGTGGCCATGGTGACGGATTACGACTGCTGGCATCCCCACCACGACGCCGTGACTGTGAACGACATCATCGCCAACCTCATGAAGAACGCCGAAAACGCATGCCATCTGGTGGCCGAGGCTGTAGCCCGGACGCCCGCCAGCCGCGGCTGCCGGTGCGGCTCGGCGCTGGCCCACGCCATTATCACGGACCGCCAACTGGTTCCGGTGGACACGCGCCGCAAGCTGGGGATCCTGATTGACAAGTACTTCGTGTAACGAGATCGCGCGCGAACTCCTGGAGGGGTGTCTCGCCGGGCGCGCCCCCGCGGAATTGCCGCCGGCGCTGCTCGAGGATCCCGGCGGGCAGGCGCTGTTCGGAATCCTGGTGGAGGGTCTGGCGGATCGCTTCGAGCCGCGGCTGTGCGACCTCTACGCGCGACTGTTCTCCCAAGCCGTGGCCCAGGTGTCCGAAAATGTGGACCCCGCTCTGCTCATGGCCCGGTACCAGCGTGTACGCCGGCCGCGCCCCATTTCCTTCGAGCCGCACCGCGTGTTCGTGCTTTCGCGCGTCACCCTGGGCGCGGACGTAGCCGTGACCAGCGTGCTCCTGGCTGCGGCCAAAGAGCGCTTCCCGCGCGCCGAGATCGTGTTTGTAGGGCCGCGCAAGAATTTCGAGCTGTTCGCCGGCGACCCGCGCCTACGCCACGCGGGCATCGCCTACCGGCGGGGCGGCCTGCGCCAGCGGTTGGCCGTCTGGGAACCGCTTCGGGCTTTGCTGGCTGGGCCGGATTCGGTGGTGATCGATCCCGATTCCCGCCTCACCCAACTGGGCTTGCTGCCGGTTTGCCTGGAGGATCGCTTTCACCTCTTCGAAAGCCGCGGGTATGGCGGCGAGACGGACCGCGCGCTTCCCGAACTAGCGGCGGCCTGGGCCGAAGAAACCTTCGGCGTGCCGCAAGCGAAGCCATATGTCGCTTTGGAGCCTGGTGTTGCCTTCGGGCACACCGCCGTGAGCCTGGGAGTCGGCGAGAACCCCGCCAAGCGCATTCCGGACCCGTTCGAAGAGCGGCTGCTGGCATTGCTGGCGGGCCCAGAGGGCACCCCCGGCGCGGCGCTCGCCATCGATAAAGGGGCCGGCGGAGAGGAAGCCGCGCGCGTCCATCGCGCCATCCAACGCTCCGGCGTCAAGGCCGCAATTTGGGAAGGTTCCTTCGCCGGATTTGCGGCCATCATTGCCGCCAGCCGCCTGTATGTGGGCTACGACTCCGCCGGGCAGCACGTCGCGGCCGCGTGCGGCGTGCCGCTGGTCAGCATTTTCGCCGGTTTTCCGGCCCCGCGAATGTTCCAGCGCTGGCGCCCCACCGGCGAGCGGGCCACCGTCATTCGCGTGGACCGGCCCGACCCGCTGGAGATTCTCGAACGCGTCCGAGCGGCAATTGACAGTTGACTCTGTGCTGCGATTTCAATATGTTTGATTGATGGAGGAGTCCGATGTTCCGTAAATCAGCGGTATTGGTGTTTGTTCTGGCGGCTCTTGCGACCGCGCAGGCCCAACAAAAGAAGCGCGTGGCGGTGATGAACTTCGACTATGCCACCGTCCGGAGCCAAGTGGCGTCGATTTGGGGTACCGATCAGGATGTCGGAAAGGGGATTACCGACCTGCTGGTCGACAAGCTTGTCGCGGACGGCACCTACCGCGTGATCGAGCGGGCTGCTCTCGATAAGATTCTCGCCGAGCAGAATTTCTCGAACAGCGACCGCGCCGACCCCAACACCGCGGCCAAGATCGCGCGCATCCTCGGCGTGGACACCATCATCATCGGCAGCATCACCCAGTTCGGCCGCGACGACAAGAGCACCAACGTCGGCGGCGGGGCGCTGGGCGGCGTCACGGGGCGCTTCGGCATCGGTGGCGTGCGCAAGAGCCAGTCCAACGCCGTGGTCCAGATCACCGCCCGGATGATCGACACCAGCACCGCCGAAATCCTCGCCAGCGCCTCCGGCAAAGGCGAGTCGTCCCGCTCCGGTACGGGCCTCCTCGGAGCGGGCGGCAGCGGCGCTGGGGCGGGTGGGGGCGGGATGGACATGAAATCCAGCAATTTCGCCGCCACCATCCTCGGCGAAGCCACCAACAAGGCCGTCGCCGATCTGGCCCAGCAGTTGGATGCCAAGGCCGGGGCGCTGCCCACTACCGTCGTGCAGATCAGCGGACTGGTGGCGGATGCTTCCCCCGACGGCACCGTGATCATCAATGTCGGCTCGAAAGGCGGTGTGAAGGTCGGCGACCGCCTCGATATTCGGCGCAAAGTGCGCGAGGTGCGTGACCCGGGCACCGGGAAGGTGATCCGCAGCATCGAGGATTCGGTCGGCTCGATTGTCATCACCGAAGTGGACGAGGCGTCCGCGGTCGGCAAGTTTACGGGACCCGCCCCGGCCAAAGTGGGAGACACGGTATCCAGTCCGAAGTGATCGGGCAGGCTCGTGAATGGCTGGCCCAGGCGGCCTCCGTGGCAGTGCTCACCGGCGCGGGTATTTCCGCGGAAAGCGGCATCCCCACTTTTCGCGGCGGACCCGGAGGGTACCCCGGCCTGTGGAAGAATTACCGGCCCGAGGATCTGGCCACGCCCGAAGCTTTTGCGCGCGACCCGCGCCTGGTGTGGGAGTGGTACAACTGGCGGCGTGAGTTGATCGCCAAGGCCGCGCCCAACCCGGCGCACTTCGCCCTGGCGCAACTGGAAACCCGCAAACCGCGGTTTACCCTCATCACCCAAAATGTGGATGGTCTGCACGACCGCGCGGGAAGCGGGCGAATCCTCAAGCTCCACGGCGATATCTGGAGGATGCGCTGCACGGTTTGCGGCGCCAATTGGCCGGACCGCCGCGCGCCATTGCCCGTGATTCCGCCGCACTGCCATTGCGGCGGTCTGGCGCGGCCCGCCGTGGTATGGTTCGGCGAGCCTCTGCCGGACGGCATGATGAACGAAGCTGAACACGCCGCCCGGTCCGCCCAGGTCTTCCTGGTGATCGGCACTTCAGCCGTGGTATACCCGGCCGCCGGCCTGGTACCGTACGCCCGGCAATCCGGGGCGAAGGTGATCGAAATCAACCCCGAATCCACGCCCTTTTCGGGCATGGTGGACTGCGCGTTACAGGGGCCCGCCGGGGAGGTGCTCCCCAAGCTGCTATAAAAACCCGCGGCCAGACGGACGTTTTCCGGTTTCGGGCTACGCCCCTTTCGGATAGCAGCCCAGCACCCGCAGAAAGTCCGCTAATTCCCGCAGGTGGTTCAGCGCATTCTGGGCGTTGGGCGTGTCCGCCTTGCCCAGGAAATCGAGATAGAAAAGATATTCCCAAGGTTTTCCCCGCAGCGGCCGCGACTCGATCTTGATCAAATTCAGGTCGCGCAGGGCAAAGGCGCTCAGCGCGCGGAACAGCGACCCGGGCACGTTGCGCGTGCTGAACACCAGCGAGGTTTTCCAGGGTGCGCGCCGGTCGACCCGGATGGGATGCCGGCGCGCGTATTCAGGCGTTCGAAGGAGAAAAAACCGCGTGAAATTCCGGCGGTCGTCCTCAATCGATTTGCGGAGAATGTGAGCCCCGTATATCTCCGCGGCCACCGAGGAAGCGATCGCCGCGGCGTCTGTGAGCTTCTCCTCCACTATCATTTTGACGCTTCCGGCCGTGTCGTAGAACGGGATTCTCTCGATCCTTGGGTTCCGCTTAAAAAAATCCAGGCACTGATTCAATGCTACCGGATGGGAAAATGCTCTCTTTATTCTGGAAAATGGAACGCCTTTTAGAGCGATTAGATTGTGCACGATGCGTACATTGGTCTCGGCCACAATGGGCAGCTCGAAATTCACCAGATGGTCGTAATTTTCGTGCACCGACCCCGCCAGCGTGTTCTCGATGGGCACCACCGCTCCCGCCGCGCGGCCCTCCTTCACGCCGCGGAAAATGTCTTCGAAACGTTCGCAGGGCAGAACGGCGATTCCCGGTCCCAGCAACTTCCGCGCGGCTTCTTCGCTGAAGGCGCCGCGTGCGCCCTGAAAGGCAATCGCCGCCGGGGGCATTGCTTGGGCCACCCCCCGGGGTGCGCCCTGGGCCCCTCTGGTTTTCACGCTCATTTCTTCGCTCCTTCCCATCTGCGCACCTGGGCGTCGGGCATGCCGATCAGGTCCAGAACGCGATCGATGCTGTGATCCACGATATCCATCACGGTTTGGGGACGGTGATAAAAGCCGGGAATTGGGGGAGCGATTATTACCCCCATTTCGGCCAAAGCGGTCATATTTCTCAAATGCCCCAAGTGCAAAGGGCTTTCCCGGACGAGCAGAATCAGTTTGCGCTTTTCTTTTAGCGCGACGTCCGCGGCGCGCACCAGCAGGTTCGAGCTGATTCCGTTGGCGATGGCGGACATGGTGTGGATCGAGCACGGGGCGATCACCATGGCATCGGTGGGGTACGAGCCGCTGGCCAGCCGGCAGGCGATGTCCTCCAGCGGGTACCAGAAATCCGCCAATTTCTTTGCGTCTGCGACATTTTTGCCGGTCTCCAGGAAAAGCGTCTTCTCGCCGGACCTTGTCAGAATCAGGTGGATCTCGGCGCTTTCCCGTTGGCGCAGCCGTTCCAGCAGGCGCAGTCCGTAAATCGCGCCGCTGGCTCCCGTGATTCCCACCACGATTCTCATGCCAATCCCTCCCTCATAAACCCGCCTCTGTTCCGCAATCGGAACAAAAACCCGCATTCCCGCTTGCTCAAATCACCCCTGGGGGATATAATGCCGTTCGGATACATCGTTCGCCCAACCGTACAGCGAGGATCATATCATGGAGCGTCCCGGAGAAAAGCTCAAGCGGATTCGCGAGCGGCTCAAGCTGACCTACCGCGATGTCGAGAAAGCCAGCCAGCAGATCGCCGAACGCCGCGGAAGTGACGAGTTTGCGATTGCCTTGAGCCGCCTCGCTGACATCGAGAACAAAGGCACCGTGCCCACCATTTACCGGCTCTACACGCTGTGCGCCATCTACCGCCAGGATTTCCCCGAGGTGCTCCGCTGGTACGGCGTCCCTTTGGAGCAGTTGGCCTCCGAGGCCCTTAACGTTGGACTGAATGAGACCCATGCCATCCACTTTAAGCCCAGCGGCGCCGTAACTGTTCCCCAGCCTACAAATCTCGAAATCGACCCGCATAAGACAACTTTTCTGAGCTATTTAGTCCGAAATTGGGGCAGAATGCCGCTTAGTTTTCTGGGCGGACTGGACTTGCGAGAGTACCGTTACGGCCTTATCGGGCTGGAGGATTGGTCGATGTATCCGATTTTGCAGCCCGGGTCTCTGGTGGTGATCGATGAAAGCCGGCGGAAGATCGCTAGTTCGGGTTGGACCAATGAATTCGACCGCCCCATCTATTTTCTCGAGCATCGCGGCGGCTGTGTCTGCGGCTGGTGCATCTTGTCGGACAACCGGCTGTTGATCCAGCCCCATCCGGCCTCGCACCGCCCGCCGCTGGTGTTTGAGTATCCCGAGGAAATCGACATCATCGGCCAGGTGATCGGAGTGGCTATGCTTCTGGAGTCGAGAAGACGCCGCCATATCCGAAGTTCATCCGTGCCAGCGAGGTCGCCCAACCCCTGAGAGCAAGCCGGCCCTCAATTTCCTAAGAGTACCGGAACGTATGATCTATGGTAGCAGTTTGGCGGCATTGACCTGGCTGCTAATCCGGGTCATCGAATTTTCGTAGATTCATGAATCTTCAGTAACGTTCCACTTTCGGAAAATTTTTCAGTGAAACCCCTTATGATGGTATGGTTCGGTCTAGTATAGTACTCAGCTTACTGTCTTAAGTTAGTAGAAAGGACATAACATGAGAAAGCTCATTCTCCTCGCGTTGGCTGTATTTGCCTTTGTGGCGACCGCTCGAACCGGCAAGATTCAGGGTCCGATTCCAGGGTGCGATCCCTGCCCGTGGGTGCGTTGACCCCGAGGAAAGCGGTAAACCAGCGCGGCGGCCGGTGTTGGATTCAGGCCTGAGAGCCATGTGATGCCGAGCCACGCGCTGGTTTTGTTTTTTGAGTGGGTTTCGCTGTTAGGCGCCGGCCTAACCGGCCTCAAGCTCCTCACGTCCGGACTATATCGCCGCTATCGGTTTTTCTTCGTTTACCTTGTTTCTCTGGTTCCCTACGGTATTTGCCTTCTTGTGCTGGACGTGAATTCCGGTCTTTATCAAAAGTTTTGGACGGTCACCACACCCCTGTTCTGGCTCCTCTATGTCCTTGTAGTGTTTGAACTTTGCGGATTAATTCTAGAGAAGCACAAGGGCTTGTATACTCTCGGCCGGTGGGCCATGTATCTGGGCCTTGCCGTCGCTGTGACTTTTTCACTGTTGAGCCTTCTTCCGCACATCGCGCCAGCCCCACCTCAACGGTCGAGGATCATGGGCTATATCCTGGCAACCGAGCGCGGAGTGGATTTCAGCCTGGCTATTTTTATCCTGCTGATTCTGTTCTTTTTGAGCCGTTACCCCGTGCCGCTGAGCCGCAACGTTGCGGTCCACTCGGTGATCTTCTCCGTGTTTTTTCTGAGCAACACGCTCGGGGTTCTTCTCCGCAGCGTCTTCGGCCTGCATGTCAACGATCAGGTCAACCTCTTCCTTATGGGGACATCCTCCGCCTGCCTGGTTGGCTGGCTGGTCCTTCTGAATGCCAAAGGCGAGAAAGTGCGGCTGAGCACCTTGCAATTTGGCCGTGGGGACGAAGAGCGGATTCTGCTTCAGTTGGATTCCCTGAACGACACCCTCTTGAGGGTGTCTCACAAATAGGGTGTTATCCTCTGTTAAATTAGTACCATTATTACCTTAAAGCGTGTTGCAATTTCATGAAAATGTCCGTATGCTGTTTTTAGGACCAGAAGTTTACGCGATGGGTTTATTGATAGTCTTATCAATTCTAATGGGTCTGGCGCTGGCGGCGGCAGTCGTTCTGGCCCGCAAACTCGCATTCACGGGTACCAGTCTCCCTCTGACCGCCGAATGGATTGATGAACTCTCAGTTGAACGCTATCGGCCGATGATGCACCTGCTCGACGACGGCGATCTGGGGTTTCTCCGCTCCCAACCCGGATTCACCCCGGCCATGGCCGCCAGAGTTCGCCTCGAGCGGTGCCAGATATTCCGTGGATACCTGCGCTCGTTGCGCACCGACTTTCAACGCGTGTGCGCGGCTCTCAAGCTTCTGATGTTGCACTCGCGCTATGACCGGCCGGACCTGGCTGGCGTGCTCGTCCATCAACAGTTGAGGTTCGAGTGCGGCATGATGGTGGTTCGTTTCCGGCTATTCCTCTACCGTTTCGGATTATGCGGGGTGGATGTCGCGGACCTGGTCAAGATCTTCGACCTGATGCGTTTGGAACTGCGGCGCCTGGTCCCGGCCGCCGCGGTCCTGAATGCCTGAACCTGCCGGAATTTCCGGCGAATATTGTCTATGGGCGGCGCGGTTTTCCCGCTCAGAGCCGCTTAAGTATTTCCTTGGCCTCCTTTAATTGTGGGAATTTCTTCTCCGCTTCCCGGAATTCCCGCGTATGCACCCTGCGCCGCGACGCCAGGTGGTCCACTGGATAGCGCAGGTGCAGCATTTCGTGGAACATCACGTACTCCAGTGCCACGGCCGGAGCCGGAACCCGCGGCTGGTCGAGAATGCGGCTGATAATAATCGCGTTGTGCGACGGGTCGAAGTGTCCCAGCATGCTGCGCGATGGCCGGCGGCTCCATCCCAACTGCGGCCTGCCCAGTAAGCCATCGAAAAACTGCCCGTTCAAACGCTCGAAGATTTCCTCCAGGTTATGGTGCGCGCCCTGCGGCCCCGAGATGAATTTGCGGCCGCGGATCTGCCGCACCAGGTGCGCCTGGCGCCGGACGTCGCGGCGGTTCAAATACAGGCGGTAGCGGTGAGCATACAAACGCGCCACCGGCTTGCGGTAGAGTTTGCCCAGCAGGATGTGCGCCAGGGCCTCCATGACGGGCGCCGGCGCTCCCGCCAGGAGATCCGAAATGTGCACCTCCAGACGCCCGTTTTCCAGCCGGATGAAACTGTCCGCATTGGCGAAGCGGCGGAACTCCACGCGCAAATCGGGCAGCGCGGCGCGAGGCCTCAGCTCGCGGTACACCCGCGCGTAGATCTCTTCCGGCGTTTCGAAGAAAAGAGAACTTTGGAGACCCTGGATCTCGCCCTTCCCCGCGGTGTTGTCCATCTCCTACCCAGGGTACCGCGCGCCAGCCCCTTTGGTTGCATTTTCCACAGCCGGATGGGTTACTCTGAATTTTTGTAAGGAAAGGACCACCTTGCCCAAGGCCAAAATCAGCGCGCTGGGGTGCTACACGCCGCCCCGCGTGCTTACCAACCAGGACCTGGAAAAAATGGTCGAGACCAACGACCAGTGGATCATGGAACGCACCGGAATCCGCGAGCGCCATATCGTGGGGCCCGAGATGGCCACTTCCGACATGGCCATCGAGGCCGCCAAACGCGCCCTAGCCGAGCGCGGCGTGGAGGCCTCCGAGGTCAATGCCATCATCGTCTGCACGGTCACGCCGGACTACTTCTTCCCCTCCACCGCGTGCCTGGTGCAGAACGCCATTGGCGCGCGTGGCGCTTGGGGATTCGATCTCATCGCCGCCTGTTCCGGATTCGTGTACGGCCTCACCACGGGTGCCCATCTTGTGGCCGCCGGCACGCACCATAAGGTCCTGGTCATCGGCGCCGATACCATGAGCCGGATAATCGACTATACCGACCGCGCCACGTGCATCCTGTTCGGCGACGCCGCCGGGGCTGCCCTGATCGAGCCCACCGGCGATGGCGAGGACCACCTCGGCTTCATCGATTTCATCGGCGAGGTGGACGGCTCGGGCGGCGATTTCCTCAAAATGCCCGCCGGTGGCAGCCGCCTGCCGGCTTCCCACGAGACCGTGGATAAGCGCCTCCACTACGTCTTTCAGGACGGGAGCCAGGTGTTCAAGTATGCCGTCCGCAAGATGTACGAATCCTGCCGCGATCTGCTCCAGCGTAACGGCCTAACCGCCGGCGACGTGGACGTGGTGATTCCCCATCAGGCCAACAAGCGGATCATCACCGCCGCCAGCGACCGCTTGGGCATCGCGCCCGAGAAAGTCCTCATCAACATCGACCGCTACGGGAACACCGTCGCCGGCACCATCCCGCTGGCCACGCGTGACGCCATACAGGAGGGCCGCCTCCGCAAGGGCGACCTGGTGCTGTTCACCGCGGTGGGCGCGGGCTACACGGTGGGCGCCAGCATCTGGCGCTGGGCGTACTGAGAGGCCAGGGGCCGGGGGTCAGGGGCCGCGTCCCGGAAGCGGCGGCGCTTCCCTGATGCGCACCCCCACTTCCTTGCCGTGCGGGAGGTCGAGCTCGAGGATTCCGCCGGGGTCCGTGACGGCTTCGAGCACCTCCTCATCGTCGATTTCCACCTGGTAGCTGCGGCGCGGATCGAGTCCCGCGACGAAAGCCGCTTCTTCCGCATTCAGCGTCACCCGGAACTTGCGCGCACCCGGTCCCAGGCAAACCACCGCCGCCCCGAGCGGGATCGGCGCCACTGCGCTCTGCGGATTCACAACCGTGAGGCGGCCGTCCGCGAACATCTGCGCGCCGCCATCGAAATACCCGAACCACCGGGCGTCGTCTTCCCAGCTCGACCGTACGAAGAGCTTTCCGAAATCGGGATTGTGGTAGACCAGCGGAACCAGGTAGTAGCTCAACCCGGGTTGATACGGATTGGCCCATAGGAATTCGTAAGGGGCGCCGAACGTGCCGCGCAGCATGAACTGGTCGTGCATCAGCCAACCTTGCAGCAGCTGGCTTTCCGCCGCGTTCGCGTCATACGCTACCATGGCCAGCTCCGCCGCGCGCGAGAGCGCGGCCAGCCGCAGATCCGGCTGGTCCGGCTTGAGCGGCGGCCCAATGCGGTACTCGTTCTCCGGCGCTTCATAGACTGCCGGGTAGTGGCTCACCAGGTGCTCGATGGGAAAGTCCTTGAAGAACTGCGGACAGCGTTCGCGCAGATCGAGCGTGGTCGAGTCCCGCATGGCGTGCAGCAGCTCGAACAGAGGGTAGGCATCGTCGCGGGCCACCACGCTGCGGCCCTTTTCAAGCGCCGGCGCCATCGTGCCGTTCCACCAGTTGCGGACCACGCTCTCCAGCTCGCGCTGCGGCGCCTCCGGCACGTGATCGAAAAGCGCCACTGCCGCCAGCACCCGCGAGCGCACTGCCGCCATGCTGTCATTCGCGGCGTCCGCCGCCATGCCCTTCTGGAGGCGAGCCGCGAGGTCGCGCCGCTGCTCCTCGCTCAGCAGATCCTGACACCAGTCGAAAACCAGCGCCAGTTGCCGCAAGTCGTCACCGGGCCCGAGCGCCCAGGCCACCGCCCGCCGTCCCGCGGCGGCATTCCCCGAGATCTGATAGTACAGCGCCTGTGCCAAGCCGGGCTCCGGCATGGGAGCGTTGCCGGCCAGAAGAGCATCGAACTGCTGCCATCGCGCCGAAGCCCGCTCGCGCTCGCGTTTGAGCAGGCGCAGCCGGGCCGGCCGGAGAAACAGCCGGGGATGATCGCTCGAGACCGTGACCGGTTCATCGGACGCTTGGGGACGCCCTCCGGGCCCGGCGCTGGCCGGCCAGCCGACCGCCAGCAGCACCCCTGCCAGGGCCGCGGGAATTCTGCTCATCAGTCCCGATTGTGTCATAGCGACACACCGCCGTGCCCGCGAGTCCCCCACCCCCCGTCCGGCCTGTTCCGCAAATTATTTGATTTAAAACGGGTTAAAGAGATTGACACGTGGATCTCCGATTGCTATTTATAGTTGTGAATTGGTGAAGTAACCTTTCAAACCTGCCCTCTGCTGCAACAGGCAGGCGGAAGAAGGGTGAGCCGAAGAGACAGCGTGCTTGCGGGAGCCGATGTTTGCATGAGTTTTTAGCTCACTGTTCTTCCCTTGGCGGTTGCCGCAGAGGGGTTTTTTGTATTAAACGGCTTCAAACGATCTCTCCGGGGATCATCGGTAGCGGTGGTTATCTGGCGTTTCTGGTAAGGAGAATAGGACGCGGACCTGACCAGGAATGGACCGAAAGAGTGAAGCCAGGTACCCCGACGCTCGATCTCCAGCCCAACCTGGGCGAGCCGCATCGGATTCAGTCCCGAAAGTCTGGGGACCGAACCGATGCGGTTTTTCTTTAGGGCCAGACACCCGCGTCCCAAGGCGCCGTTTTTTTTTTGCGTCGCGCGGACGCTGGTGTGCGAATTCGCGCCTTAATAGCTCAGCGTCCCGGTCCGCGGCTTTTCTTCCGCATTCGGCAAGTACAGCGTCTTGCAGTGTTCGCAGCGGTAGATCTCCACGTCCGCGCCGAATTTCCGCTTCACTTCCTCGCCGAAGAAGTACCACCGCTTCAGATGGCCCGCGCATAGCTTGCCCTTCGCATCCTTCTCGGAGCACGCTCTCATGCGCGGAATGCGCCGCTTGACCTTGGTGCCGTCGCTCAGCGTATCCACCAACTCCGCTACCGGCGCCGGCTTTTCGGAAACCGCGTATTTCGGATTCGCCATATCGGGAACGATGAGTATATCAGGTAGCCCGGCCTACTGGACGGGGAGAGTCACGGCCGGCGACGTCTGCCCTCCGATGGAGACGGTAACCTGCTGGTTGCCGGTGAGGCCGGCGGGCACCGTCGTGTTGATCTGGTACAGCCCGGGGTAACCCGGCGCCAGCCCCCAGAACGAGATTTGGGCCTGCTGCCCGCCGATCATAACCACGGGCTGAGTGGTCATGGTGGCCAGGTTGGGGCCGCCAGGCGCCGGAGCACCGCTCGCCGGCTGGTTCGTCACCGGACCCAGGCCATTGGCAAAGAGCGACAGAATCTCTCCAGCGTGGGCCGGGCTGCTCGTCAGAATGTAGGCATAGGTGATGGCGTCCAAGGCGGCGATGGTGCCGTCCCCCACAAAGAACGACGGCGTGTACTGCGCCAGCGGCACCGTCACCACGTTCCCGAGCAAGCTGCCGTCATCCACGGTCACCTTGATCTCGACCGACGACTGACCTGCCAGTTCCCACGGCACCTGAACATTGATCTGGCCCGAGCCCACGAAGGTCAGGTACCCCGGCACGCTGATACCCGCCGAGGGCACGTCGAAGCTGACCGTTGTGCCATCGATCACCAGCGGAAGATCGTTAGCTGTCGTGAGTGTTGGCCCGTCTCCGTTGGGGTTTACAAGATAATCTGTGTCCACCAGGTTCGTGCCGTATATGGAGACATAGGATCCCGGTGCGATAGGGCTTTTGGAGTCTGCGGCGTTCACCACTCCACCCGTGTTAATGGTGGGCGGGGCCACTATGTAAACATCGATCTGGTTGGTGACACCCGCCGCCGTAACGTTGATTGTCGGAGAGGCGACCTGGGAGCCCAGCACCATGTCGACCCACGCGAAGCCGTAGGTGTCGGTGGGGCAAGAGATCACCGTGGTGGAAGTGCTGGGCGAGCACGCAGGCTCCCCCGGAACGCTTTTGAATGTGACCGTGCCTCCGACGGACATACTCACCACCGCACCCACAACCGGTACGCCGTACTGGTCCGTCACCTGAACCACGGGGATCACTCCCAGGTCCTCGCCGGGTGCGCCTTCCAAGAACGTGCCGGCGACGAAATTCAGGTTGGTTGCCACGCCGTTGCCCACCAGAAACATAAACGGAATCCGCGCCGTAATACCGGATCCCTGCAAGGTAACCGCTCCCGAGTATTCACTGGCTGCCGGAACCGTGCCGGATAGCGTCACGGTAAGCGTTGCGGCGGCTCCCGCCGCGAGCGTCAGGCTTTGTGCCGGGTTGGGTGTTATGCTGACACCCGAAACCGCCCTGGTGGCTGATGCATTGACTGAACAGCAGGTAACCGAGATCGCCAGCGTCACGGAGCTCGATCCATGGTTGGTGATGGTAAGCGGCTTGGCGATGGGCAATCCGCCCGATTTCACGTAACCGAATGAAATTGTGGATGGCTCGGCCGTGACGGAAGCATTGACCGCCGCGCCGGCATCCACTCTACCGGCGCCGATCCACTCCACATCCACGGCATCGCCGAATTCATCGGTGGTGGTGGTCTGCGAGGCTGGATTCACCAGCGCCGACTTGATCTGCGTCGGGCTATAGTTTGGATGAGCCTGCTTTACCAGCGCCGCGGAGCCCGAGGTCATGGGGGTGGCGAAGCTCGTACCGGCCCCGATTGACAGATAACGGCTGGTGCTGAATAGATCCCCGTTCGGATCGAAGCTCTCCGCGGCCACATACAGGCCGCCCGGAACCGGGAGGTCCGAGTCATTAGGGTCCGGCCCCAGGTCGTAGGAGTCCGTGTCGAATCCACTGGTCGCCACCACGTCCGGTTTGATGGCCCCATCCGGCGTCGGCCCCATCGAGGAATACCCGGCAAAGTTGTTGGCGGCAACCGTAAGATCGGCAAGCGCATCGTAGGTGGTCATATCCGCTTCGATTCCGGAGGTGTCAATGGTGACCGCTTGCCCCGGGTGCTGATCGATGTACTGCTTCAGAGCCAGACCGGCGGCATTCGAAATCATGACCACCGGCCCGAGGAGTGGGTTGGCGGAAGAGAAGCCCATACCTTCCGGACTGATCGTGGCGGAGGAATCGTACATGTAGAGGATCACACCCACGGCGCCTGCCGCTTGCGCATTGGCCACTTTGGTGTTGAAGGTGCAAGCGGCGCCTGAGGGCCCACGCTCAATCAGCGCGAACGCGCCGTTCAGAGAACCGGCCGGCAGCGATGCACAGGCATACCCGGTATCGCCGGTTTGGGTGACGTCGATCAACGGCGCGGTTGCGGCCGGGAACACGGCGTCCTCCGCCTCGTAGCTCGGGTTGCTGACGTACGGGAAAATTGCGTCGCTGTTCTGGGCCGCAATTCCCTCTAGCGTCGAGGGTGCACCCAGCCCGGCCACGCTTACCGACGGATTGAACACATGCGAGTTCACGGTGGCCCCGACGCCGATCACATCAGGCGCCGTGGCCGGTGAATTGATGCTGTTGAACAGCGGGTAATAGTAGCCGCTGTAGCCGTCGTTCCCGGCGGCCGCCACCACCACCATCCCGGCCTTGACCGCAGCCTCGTATGCCGCGGCCACCGGATCGCAATAGTTGTTGGGTCCATTCGGCAAACCGCAGATCGAGCCGGTATCCAGCGCGCCGGTGAACGCCGGCCCCACCACCGAGAGGCTCGCGATATCCATGCCATCCGCCAGGGCGTCCTCAACGGCCTGAATCAGAACCGGGTCGCTGGCGCCGTCCAGCACGCCGGGACTTCCCGTGACCTTGTAATTGCCCAGGTAGGCCTTGGGAGCCATGCCCATAATCGTGAGCGGACCGCCGGTGGTGGTAATGGCGGGGGTCGCGGTCGAATTGGCCGCGGCGCAAGACGCCACCGCAGTGCCGTGCCCATCCCGGTCGCGCGGCGAATAGTCGTCCGGCATCGAATCCAACGCCGGATTATTCGGATCGCTGCCCGCCGCCAGCATGCGCACGTAGCTGCGCGCCACAATCACTTTGTTGGTGGTGTAGGCGCAGTCCTCGGGATGGCCGGCGGTGCACACCGGAAAACCCGCCGGCATGGTCAGCGTCGAGTCCTGAAACGCGGGATGTGTCTGGTCGATACCCGAGTCCAGGATGGCAATCTTGATCCCCTTGCCGCCGTTGGACTCTCCGCCGACCGCGTTCCATGCCACGGTTGCATTCATGAGTTGCGTCGCCCGGTTCAGGGCCTTCTTGAAGCGCCGCACCGGCCTCACGCCGATCACTCCCGGAATGCTCTGTAATTCCGCCACCCGGCTCGCCGGAGCGGCGACGAAAATGGCATTCACCAGCACCGAAACCGAACCCAGAACCCGGATATTGCGGGACGCAAGCTCCGTCAGCACGGCCGCCTGCTTCGCCTCCACCTGTTGCCGGTATGCCACCGCCGCCGCCGTTTGCATCTGCTCCCGCGACACAAATCGCGCCGAGACCGGAGCATCTTCCAGAAGCAGAATGTATTGGTTGGGAATGAATGGCCCCGGCTGTGGGGCTTGCGCCCGGACGGGAACCGCCACTATCCATGAAAGCAGCAGAAAAGCGACACATTGAAACGCGCGTCTAAGACTGTAAATTCCCATATTCCTCCTGACGGTACACGTTCTGTTCGGGTTTCGCTAGATGAGTGAGAGAAAGCACCACACCAGCGCGGCTGAAAACGGAAAGCTCTTACGCCACTGGCAGCTCCATTTCCACCTCCAGGCCCGGCCGCGCGTTCCTGGCGCGGATGCTGCCTCGGTGCAGCTCGATGGCCCGGCGCGCGATCGAGAGCCCCAGCCCGATCCCGCCGCTGGCGCGGTCGCGGTCGCCTTCCACCCGGTAGAACGCGTCGAACAGCCGCGGCAAGACCTCCTCCGGCACGCCCGAGCCCTGGTCCCGCACACCCACCACGGCCTTGCCGTTGTAACGCGCCAGCGAAACTTCCACCGCTGTTTCCCGTGGCGCGTAACGGATGGCGTTGCGGATCACGTTTTCCACCGCGCGGCGCAGCAGCTCCGGATCGCCGGCCACCGTTACCGGCTCGCGCTTTTCGTATTTCAGCTCGCAGCCGTGCGCCGCCGCCTCGATCGAGGAATCGTCCACCAGTTGCTGCACCAGCTCGTCCAGGCGCAACGGAGCGCGGTGCAGCGAAGAGGGATCGCCTTCGGCGCGCGTCACCTGGAGGAGCTGGCCCACCAGCGCGTTGAGCCGGTCGGACTCCTTCTGTATGCGGTTCAGCGCGGAATCAGGGTCGTCGCCCGCGCGCGCCAGCTCCACCGCCACGCCCAGGCGCGCCAGTGGCGACCGCAGTTCGTGAGAAATGTCCAGCAACAGCCTGCGCTCGGCGGTCAGCAGGGTCTCGATCCGTCCCGCCATGCGGTCGAAGGTGCGCGCCAGTTGGCCCAGCTCGTCGCGGCGGTTCGAGCCCACCCGCGCCGAAAGGTCGCCGCGCCCGAACCGTTCCACCGCCTTTTCCAGCTTTCGCACCGGGCTGGTCAGGTACAACGCCAGCCAGTAGCACAGAAGCACCCCCGCGGCCATCACGAAAGCGTGCTCCGGCAGCAGAAACCAGGACCCCACTCGCCCGCGCGGCACAATGTAGAAGAACCAGTAGCGGCCGTCATCGGCGGCGCGCGCCACCGTGGCATTGCCGGTTTGGAAAAGGTGGTAGAAAGAAGGGTGCCGCGCGCGGCGCAGCAGGTCGGAACGGTCTTCGTTGGTCAGCAAATCGTGGCCGTTCTCGTCGGTGAGAATGCCCCTGGCATCGTACACCCGGTGCAGCGTATCCAGGAACGCCTGCAACCCCGGCCGGCCGCCAATTTCGTACGCCGATCGCGCCTCTTCGAGCTGGAACGTAACCAGCCGCGCCACCGGGGCCCGCTCGTCGGAAGCGTTTTCGTTGACGCTCAGCGCCGAGATGAACGCCGACCCCACCACCGTGACGGCCACCGTGAACCAGAACCACAGCAGGATTTTGGCGAACAGCGATTTCATTCGGCGCCGGCGTCCTCCAGCGTGCGGCTGAACTGGTAGCCCACACCGCGAATCGTCTTGATCAAGGCGTCGCCATTTTCCAGCTTCTTGCGCAGATGGCTGATGTGCATGTCGATGGAACGGTCAAAAGGTGTCGCCTTGCGATGGTAGAAGCTCTCCATCAGCTTATCGCGCGAAAGCACGCGGCCCGCGGACCGCATCAGCATCTCCAGAATATCGAATTCGAAGGTGGTCAGCTCGACCAACGTCCCGCCGGCGAAGACCTCCCGCGTGCCCGGGTCGAGTGTCACGCCGTTCACTTCCAGCCGGCCCGAACTCGCCGCGGGGCGCGGTTCATAGCGCCGCAGAATGGCCCGGATGCGCGCCGCGAGTTCGCGCGGGTTAAACGGCTTGGGCAGGTAGTCGTCGGCGCCCAGTTCAAGACCCACGATGCGGTCGACATCGTCGCCGCGCGCCGTCAGCATGATGACCGGCACTTTGCTCTCAAGGCGCAGCCGGCGCAGGATTTCGAAACCATCGATGCCCGGCAGCATGACATCCAGCACCACCAGGTCGACCCCCGGTTTCCCTGCCTTTTCCAGGCCCCGCTTGCCTTCGTGCTCGCAGTCCATCGTAAAGCCCTCGCGCTTCAAAAACTCACCCAGCAGCGCGCAGAGTTCTGCGTCGTCGTCGATCAACAAGATGTGCACGGCTCAATTTACCACGCTATTTGCCGCTCGTACAGGCCAGTTTTGAGGCTGGTTTGCTACACTCGGAGTGGAGAGGTGGTGCCACCCATGAATCAGTGTTTTATGAGATTCTCGGCGGTTGCGGCGCTGGCAGCCGGAATTGTCTTCGCCCAAGCGCCATCCACGACGGCCCAACCGGGCAGCGGCAATGCGGCTGTGCGCCCGCGCGCTGTGGTGCGCCAGCGCATAGCTCAGGCTCTGAGCCTGACTGACGCCCAGAAACAGCAGGCCCAGGCGATCATCCAGCAGACGAGGCAGACGGTGCAGCCGCTGAGGCAGCAGGCGAAGCAGAACCGCCAGGCGCTGATGGCCGCCGTCAAGGCCGGCAAGAGCGAGGTCGAGATTCACCAACTCGCCCTCACCCAAGGAAACCTCGCGGGCCAGTTGGTGGCCGCACGCACGGAAGCATTGGCAAAGTTCTATAACACGCTGACGCCGGAGCAGCGCGCCAAGGCCGATCTGATGCGCCAGCAGGTGCGTCGGATGATCAAGAACCGTATCCAGCAACGCCTCAGCCAGGGTAGCAACGGCTGATTTCGGAGGCGCGCCACCGCCCTCCCAGTTTTCATTCGCCCCTTTCCCGCACCCGTTCAGCCCTCCCCCTCATCCATTAGGCGGGCAATCTTGACTAAGAAGTACAGATTAGCTAAACTGGTATTGGCCCATACTTTAGGAGCATAACCGGTGAGCGATTCTACCAACACCATCGAGACCTTTGCGAATCAGGAATATAAGTGGGGTTTCGTCACCGACATCGAAGCCGATGCCATTCCCCGCGGCCTCAGCGAAGAGGTCATCCGCCTGATCTCCGCCAAGAAGCAGGAGCCGGACTGGCTGCTGGAATGGCGGCTCAAGGCTTTCCGCCACTGGCGGACCATGAAGGAGCCTACCTGGGCCAACGTGCACTACCCGCCCATCGATTACCAGGACATCATCTACTATTCCTCGCCCAAATCGAAAAAAGCCGGCCCCAAGAGCCTGGACGAGGTCGAGCCGGAGCTTCTGAAGACCTATGCCAAGCTCGGCATCCCCCTGAAGGAACAGGAGATCCTGGCTGGCGTCGCGGTCGACGCCGTGTTCGACTCGGTCTCCGTAGCTACCACCTTCCAAGCGAAGCTGAAGGCTATGGGGATCATCTTCGGCTCGTTCTCCGAAGCCGTGCGCGAGCACCCCGACCTGGTGCGGCAGTACCTCGGCTCGGTGGTTCCCTCTTCCGACAACTTTTTCGCCGCCCTGAATTCGGCGGTCTTCAGCGACGGTTCCTTCTGCTACGTGCCCAAAGGCGTGCGCTGCCCCATGGAGCTCTCCACCTACTTCCGTATCAACGCCAAAGACACCGGACAGTTCGAGCGCACCCTGATCGTGGCCGATGAAGGCGCTTACGTCAGCTACCTGGAGGGTTGCACCGCCCCCATGCGCGACACCAACCAGTTGCACGCCGCGGTGGTTGAGCTGGTGGCGCTGGATAACGCCCAGATCAAGTACTCCACGGTGCAGAACTGGTATCCCGGCGACAAGCAAGGCAAGGGCGGCATCTACAACTTCGTCACCAAGCGCGGCGCGTGCCGCGGCGTGAATTCCAAGATCTCGTGGACCCAGGTGGAGACCGGCTCGGCCATCACCTGGAAGTATCCGAGCTGCCTGCTGATGGGCGACCACTCCGTGGGCGAGTTCTACTCGGTGGCACTGACCAACAACTGGCAGCAGGCCGACACCGGCACCAAGATGATCCACATCGGCAAGCACACCACCAGCACCATCGTTTCCAAGGGCATCTCCGCCGGCCACGGCCAGAACACCTACCGCGGCGGGGTCAAGATTCTGAAGTCCGCCACCGGCGCCCGCAACTACTCGCAGTGCGATTCGCTGCTGCTGGGCGACAAATGCGGCGCCCACACCTTCCCTTACCTCGAGGTCAAGAACACCTCTTCGCAGGTGGAGCACGAGGCCTCCACCTCGAAAATCGGGGAGGACCAGATTTTCTACTGCCGCCAGCGCGGCATCTCCACCGAAGACGCGGTCTCCATGATCGTGCACGGTTTCTGTAAGCAGGTGTTCCGCGAGCTGCCCATGGAATTCGCCGTGGAAGCGCAGAAGCTGCTGGGAGTCAGTCTCGAAGGAAGCGTCGGATAATCAATGGCACTACTGGATATCAAAGACTTGCACGCCACCGTTGGCGATCGCGAAATTCTGAAAGGCATCTCGCTCACCGTTGATTCCGGTGAGGTGCACGCCATCATGGGGCCGAACGGCTCCGGCAAAAGCACTCTGGCGCAGGTGCTGGCGGGGCGCGACCTGTACGCCGTAACCGGCGGCCGGGTCTTCTACGATGGCAAGGACCTGCTGGCCATGCCGCCTGAAGACCGCGCGCGTGAGGGTATCTTCCTGGCGTTTCAATATCCCGTCGAGATCCCCGGCGTCAGCAATATGTATTTCTTGAAAGCCGCGTTAAATGCCATCCGCAAGCACCGCGGCATCGCCGAGCTGGACGCCATGGACTTCCTCGCCCTGGTTCAGGACCGGATGAAGCTCCTGGATATGGACCAGGTTCTGTTGAACCGTCCCGTGAATACCGGTTTTTCCGGCGGCGAGAAAAAGCGCAACGAGATCTTTCAGATGGCCGTGCTGGAACCGCGGCTAGCCATTCTCGATGAGACCGATTCCGGCCTGGATATCGACGCGCTCCGCACCGTGGCTGGCGGCGTCAACGCGTTGCGCTCGCCCCAGCGCGCCATGATCGTGGTGACTCACTACCAGCGTTTGTTGAACTATATCGTCCCCGACTATGTGCATGTGCTGGCCGAGGGCCGGATTGTGAAATCGGGCGGCAAGGAGTTGGCCCTCGAACTCGAAGAGAGCGGTTACGCCGGCCTGGGCATTGTGGACGAAGAGGAGGCGGTCGGCAAGCTATGACGGCTATTGCGGAACAAACCGGCGCATGGCTGGAGAGCTTCACCCGGCAGAAGCCGGCGGCGCCATGGCTTCAGGAGCTGCGCGAAGCCGCGTTCCAGCGGTTCGCGGAGTTGGGCTTTCCAACCACGCACGATGAAGAGTGGCGCTTCACCAATGTCGCCCCCATCGCCCGAACCAACTTCGTGCAAGCTGTAGGGCAAGCTAAAGCATGCCCCACCGAAGTTCAGCAACATCTGGCCAAGCACGCCCCCTTCGACAACCACGCCTTCGTCGCGCTGAACACAGCTTTCTTACAGGACGTCACTTACATCCACATCCCGCGCGGCCAGGTCGTCGAACAGCCCATCCAGATCCGTTATGACGCTGCGGGCGGCGCGGAGCCTGTGGCCGCTCATCCCCGCACGCTCATCGTGGTCGGCCCCGACGCCCACTGCACCATCGTTGAAACCTACGCTGGCACCGGCTCTTATTTCACCAACGCCGTCACCGAAATCGTCGCCGGCAGCGGCTCGGTGGTGGATCACTACAAGGTCCAGCTCGAATCCCCAGCCGCCTTCCACGTCGGCGTCATGTTCGCCAGCCTGGGCCGCAGCGCCAATTTCTCCGCCACCTCCATCTCGCTCGGCGGCGCCTTGGTCCGCAACGAAGCCGGCGTCACTCTTTCGGAAGGCACGGAAGCCATGCTCAACGGCCTGTACCTGGTGAATGGTGCCCAGCACGTGGACAACCATACGTCCATCGACCACGTCCAGCCCCACGGCACCAGCCACGAGCTCTACAAAGGTATCCTCGACGGCCAGGCGAGCGCCGTTTTCAACGGCCGCATCATCGTTCGCAAGGACGCGCAGAAGACCGACTCCAAGCAGACCAACAAGAACCTGGTGCTTTCCGACGAGGCGGTGATCAATACCAAGCCCGAATTGCAGATCTTCGCCGACGACGTGCGCTGCACCCACGGCGCCACCATCGGCCAGTTGGATGCCGAATCCATGTTCTACCTGCAATCGCGCGGCATCGGCAAACAGGACGCGCGCAGCCTGCTGACCTACGCCTTCGCGCAGGACATCATCGACCGCGTCAAAGTTCAATCCCTGAAGGATTCGCTTGATCGAATCCTGTTCGAGAAATTCCATGAGCGCGCTCACTAGCCTGATCTCAACCGGTTTCGACGTGGACAAGGTCCGGGAGGATTTCCCGGTTCTGAAACAGAGAATCCATGGAAAGCCCCTGGTGTATCTGGATAACGCTGCCACGTCGCAGAAACCGTTCGCAGTAATCGAGGCCATCCGCAAGTTCTACGAAGTCGATTGCGCCAACATTCACCGCGGCGTGCACGAGCTGAGCCAGCGCTCCACGGCGGCCTACGAGGAGACGCGAATCAAGGCCAAGCGCTTCCTCAACGCCCGCGCCAAGAACGAGGTGATCTTCGTGCGCGGCGCCACCGAAGGCATCAACCTGGTGGCCGCCAGTTGGGGCCGCAAGAACGTGAAGGAAGGCGACGAGATCGTCATCTCGGCGCTCGAGCACCACTCCAACATCGTGCCCTGGCAGATGCTCTGCGAAGAGAAGGGCGCCAGGCTGCGAGTCATTCCCATGGACGACCGCGGCGAGCTGCTCCTCGAGGAGTACGAAAAGCTTCTCGGCCCCCGCACGCGCATGGTGGCCGTGGGCCACGTCTCCAATGCCCTGGGCACCATCAATCCCGTGCGCCAGATCGTCGAGATGGCGCACCGCGCCGGCGCGCTGGCGCTCATCGACGGCGCGCAGGCCGCGCCCCATCTGAAGATCGACGTGCAGGCGCTGGATGCCGACTTCTACACTTTCTCCGGCCACAAAGTGTTCGGGCCCACCGGCATTGGCATCCTATATGGCAAGGCCCGGCTGCTGAACGCCATGCCTCCCTACCAGGGCGGCGGCGACATGATCAAGACCGTCACCTTCGAAAAAACTACTTACAACGACCTGCCCTACAAGTTCGAAGCCGGCACGCCCAACATCGCCGGCGGCATCGGCCTGGGCGCAGCATTCGATTACGTCACCCGCATCGGCCTGGACAAAATCGCGGCCTGCGAACGCGAGTTGCTGGTCTACGGCACGGAGGCGCTTTCGCGCATTCCGGGCCTTCGCATCATCGGCACGGCGCGCGAGAAGGCGGCCGTGCTCTCGTTCGTCATCGACGGCATCCATCCGCACGATATCGGCACGGTTCTCGACCGGCAGGGGATTGCCGTGCGCACCGGCCACCACTGCGCCCAGCCCGTGATGGACCGTTTCGGCGTGCCCGCCACCACCCGCGCTTCCCTGGCGTTTTACAACACCGCCGCGGAGATCGACACGCTCGCGGCCGGCCTAGGAAAAGTAAAGGAGATCTTCTCCTGATGAATGACGACCTCTACCAGGAAATCATAATCGACCACAGCAAGCGTCCCCGGAACTGTCATCCGATGGCCGACGCCAACCGCAAGGCCGAGGGCTACAACCCTCTCTGCGGCGACGAGTTGAAACTCTACCTCAAGATCGAAGACGACATCGTGAAGGACGTGAGCTTCGTCGGCTCGGGCTGCGCCATCTCCACCGCCTCGGCGTCTTTGATGACCGAAAGCCTGAAAGGAAAATCCCGGCAAGAGGCCCTCAAGCTGCTCGATAAGTTCCACGAACTGCTCACCACCGATACCCCCGTGACCCAGGAGCTGGGCAAGCTGGTGGTGTTTTGTGGCGTGCGCAACTACCCCGTACGCGTGAAGTGCGCCACCTTGGCCTGGCACACGCTGAAATCCGCCCTGACTAACTCGGGCGAGCCTGTGGTGTCTACCGAATGAGTCTCCAGGACCAAGTCATGGCCGCCCTCAAGACGGTCTACGATCCGGAGATGCCCGTCAATATTTACGAGCTGGGCCTTATCTACGGCATCGCCGTGGATGATGCCGCCGTCGGGCACGTTGCCATCCGCATGACTCTGACTGCTCCCAACTGCCCCGTGGCGGGAACCTTGCCCGCCGAGGTCGAGCGCGCAGTCCGCGCCGTCCCCGGTGTGACCGGCGTCAAAATCGACCTGACCTTCGATCCGCCCTGGTCCAAGGACCGTATGTCCCCAGCCGCCAAGCTGGCGCTGGGCATCGAAGACCTCATCCCCATCGCGAGGCTGCCCCGATGAAGCTCAGCGCCAACGAAGAATACGGCTTGCGCTGTTTGGTCCGCATCGGCTACGCCGGCAAGGGAGGCAGCCTCACAATTCCGGAAATGAGCCACGCCGAAGGCGTCTCCCCGGCCTATGCCGCCAAGATTCTGCGCGTGCTCCGCAAGGGCGGATTCGTGAAGGCCGAGCGCGGCAAGGAGGGTGGCTACACGCTGGCGCGCCCGCCCGAGTCGATTGTCATCGCCGACGTCATCGGCGCCCTGGGCGGACGCCTCTTCGAAAGCAAATTCTGCGCCGACCATTCCGGCCAGGTCCCCATCTGCACCCGTTCCGTGGATTGCTCCGTGCGTTCCCTCTGGCGCGCCGTGCAGATTGCCGTCGACCAGGTGCTCAGCCAGGCCACTCTGCGCGACCTGTTGCAGAACGAAGAAGAGATGAACTCGTGGGTAAGGACTATACCAGGAGCGAATGGGCTGCGGTTGATCCAGTAGCGCCGGCGGTCTTGCCGCCGATGGGCTGTCAGTGAAGTAACTGCAACTCCCAAGGCTTCGCGGAAGGAGCGATATGAGGTGGGAAGGGCGGCGGGCTTAATTTGCGAGTGAGCCACCCGTTTGTTTTACAACCGCACAGACGAAGTCTGCCAGCCCCGTTGGGGGCGTAAGAACGCGCCTTCCGCCGATCACTGAGTGCTGATGTCGAAGCCCTTCTTCCGCCCCTACCGGGGCTCGGTGGTTCGGATCGTTTTCCCATGGCTCACGCCATGGGCTATTTCCTTTCGCCCTGCGGGCTGACATCTCTTACCCCGTGGTCTTCAACCCCCCCGCAATCGCATTCACCGTCACCAGCAGAGCGGTCAACAAGTGCTCGGCATCCCCGGTACGTTCCTCCCGCAACGCCTCCCGCCAGGCGCGCAATAGCGCGATCTGCTCGCGATGCAGCCGGATCAAGGCATGGCGCCGGATCGCAATAGCCTTCAGCAATCGCGGACGCCGTTGTTGCCGGTTGTCTCCGAACAGTTCGTCCAGAACCCTCCGCGTGCGCTCGTATTCCTCCACGATCAGGCCCAGAACTCGCGCGCGCAACGTGCCATCGCCCACCAGGCTGGCGTACTCCGCCATGATGCCGGGGTCCGCCGCCGCCACGCTGAATTCTACGTTGTGCAGAAGGTTGGACAGGAACGGCCATTCGTGCGCTGCCTTGGCCACCGCGTCCCACGCCCGCGGTTCCCCGTCGCGCAACTGCTGGAATGCGCTGCCCACGCCGTACCACCCCGGCAGGTTGAAGCGCGCCTGGCTCCAACTGAACACCCAGGGGATGGACCGCAGGTCGTCGATGCCTTGCCGTCCCGTGCGCCGCGCCGGACGCGAACCGATATGACTGCATTCAATGGCATCGATGGGAGTGGCCTGCGAGAAGAATTCGACAAACCCCTCGCTCTCGATGAGCTGCCGGTACACGCGGCGGCTGGTGAGCGCCGCGGCTTCGAACAGCTCCTCGAACGCCGCCGGGACACGCACCGGCTCCCGTTTCTGCTCCAGGGTCCACCGCGTCACGCCCGCCAGAAGACGCTCCAGGTGGGTCGCGGCGGTCAGGCGATTGGCGTACTTCTGCGCGATCACCTCGCCCTGTTCGGTGACGCGTATTTCCCCGTGCAGGGTGCCCGGCGCAAGCGATTCCAGGAATACGTGCGTCGGACTGGCCCCGCGGCCGATCGTGCCGCCGCGGCCGTGAAAGAAGCGCAGCTCGATGCCGGCTTCGCGCGCCACGCCCGCCAGCCGCATCTGGGCCTTGCGCAGATACCAGTGGCTGGCCAGGATGCCGCCGTCCTTGTTGCTGTCGCTGTAGCCGATCATCACTTCCTGCACCGGGTGCGCGCGCTTCTCCCGCTCGTGCAGGTAGCCGAGCGTTCGCCTGGTCATGGGATGCGCCAGGAAATCGGCTAGGACGCGGCCGCTGTTCTCCAGGTCTTCGATGGTCTCGAAAAGAGGCGTGACCGGAATCTCGCAGACCAGCCCCTGAGGCGTATTGCGCACCAGCCCCGCCTCCCGCGCCAGCAGGTAAACATTGAGCAGATCGGAGGCCTCGTGGGTCATGCTCACGATGAACTGGCCCACTCCGCCGCTGCCGTGCCTTTCGCTCCATTCCCGCGCCAGCCGCAGCACCGCCACGCTGGCCTCCGCTTCCGGGGGAAGCGGCGCCGAGGCCACCGCGAACGGGCGCGGAGAGCTTAGCTCGCGATCGATCAGTTCTCGTTTCCGCGATTCCGTCCACTCCGGGTAGTCCGCCCCATCCATGCCCGCGATGGTCAGCAGTTGCCCTATCGCAGCGCTGTGGTAGGCGCTGTTCTGCCGCATATCGAGGGCCGCCGCATGGAAGCCATACACCGCCGTGAGCCGCTCGAGCGGCGCCACTTCCGCCACTGCGATGGCGTCTGCGCCCGCCTCGCGGAGCGTATCCGCCAGAAATTCCAGATCGTCCTCGAGTTCCTCAGCGCGGCTGTAGCTCGATTCCTTCGGCCGCGGCTCGCCCGGCTCGGGAACTCGCGCCAGCATCAGCTGGACCCACTGCCGCCACGGTTCGCCCGGGTACCGCCGGAGTATCCGCTGGGCCCGTTCGCCGAGCGCCGCTGAGCACGACGCGATGCGTTCGTAAAGTTCGCCCGGCGCCGTTTGCATCGAATCCGAGAGGCTCAGGCCGCCGGCCAGCCGCTGAAGGTGCAGCCGCAGCACGGCCAGCGCCTGAGCGTGCAATGCTTCGAGCGCGTGGCGAGTGGTTTCGGTGGTCACCAGCGGATGGCCGTCCCGGTCGCCGCCCACCCAGCTCCCGAACGTCAATCGCGGTTCCGCCGGCGCCTCCGTCCCCGGAAACGCCCATTCCCAGGATCCACGGAAGCGCTCCGAGAGAAGCTGCAGCACGTCGGGAAACACGTTCGAGATGTAATGCAGCATGTTGCCGATTTCCGATTCCACCCCGGGACGTTCCAGCAAAATCTCGCCCGTTCGCCACAGACGCTCCAGCCCGGTCTCGATCCGCTGCCGCAAAGCCCCCTGTTCCATGGGAGTCTTGGTCGGGTTCTCGCGCTCCACCAGCATGAGGTAAATCTCGCGATGGCGCTCCAGCACGGAAGCCCGCTTGGATTCCGTCGGGTGCGCCGTGAGCACGGGCTGAACGTGGATCGACCGCATCACGCGGCGCACGTCGGCATCGGTAAAGGACGCCTCGCGAAGCAGCCGCAGTTGCGAGGGCCAGGTGCCCGGCTCACTGGCCGGCCCACCCGCGGTTTCCCGCAGCCGGCGCACCTGGTTCACGGTGTTCTCTTCCACCATGTTGAGGAGTTGAAAGGCCATGGAGAGCGCCTGCGACCCTCGCTCCGGAAGTCGTGCCCCTTCCTCGGGAGGAATCGAGAAGGCCTGCTCAACGAGTCTGGCGAGTTCGCCCTCCCGTATCCTGGTCAGAGATGCCTGGAAACACCCCCGCAGGAAGCGAAAGTCCTGATCCCATTTCTCGAGTTCCACCTCGAGCAGGCTATGTGCCCGCGCCCGCTCCGGTGTGCGTCCCATCCGATTGCCTGTCCCCAAAGTGCCCACTCAATCAGTGTTCCATGAAACCGGCCTGGGTGCTTGGTTGGATTCACGGCCTCCCCGCCACGTTATACTCGTAGTTTCCCGTGTTCCATTCCATCGAAAAGCAGGTCTCCAGCGCCTTTCGTGCACACATACAGGCGCGCTATGGTCTCGATCTGGCGGTAGCCGTCGAGCAGCCGCGCCAGAGCGATTTCGGCGAGATGGCCGTGCCGGCCGCATTTCAGCTTGCCAAGCAGTTGCGACAGGCGCCCCGAAAGATCGCGGCGGAATTGGTGGCGGACATCGGGCCCATCGAAGGTGTGGCGGCGGTGGAAGTGGCCGGCAACGGGTACGTCAATATCCGGCTGGATCGCGGCGCGTTAGGCGCGGCTCTGCTGCGCGGCGAATCCTCAGAGGCCGTGCCCGCGGGTGAGAAGGTGATCGTCGAGCACACCAACATCAACCCCAACAAAGCGGCGCACATCGGACACCTGCGGAACGCCACGCTGGGGGACACTTTTGTGCGCATGTTGCGCGCGCGCGGGCAGCGCGTCGAGGTGCAGAACTACATCGACAACACCGGCGTACAGGTGGCCGACGTGGTGGTGGGATTCCACTACCTGGAGAACAAGACCACCGAGGATGTGAAGGCGCTGCTGGCCGACCCCTCCGTGCGATTCGACTATTACTGCTGGGACCTCTACGCGCGCACTTCCAGCTATTACAACGACCATCCCGAATCGCTCGCATGGCGCAGCGCGACGCTGCACTCGATTGAAGCGGGAGAAGGCGAGTTGGCCGAGTTAGCGCACCTGGTGGCGGACGCCATCGTGGAAGCGCACCTGGCGACCATGCTGCGGCTGGGTGTGGAATATGACGTGCTGCCGCGCGAGAGCGAGATCCTGCGCTTGCAGTTCTGGGCCTCGGCCTTCGAGCTGCTCAAGCAGCGGCAGGCCATTTACTGCGAGACCGAAGGCAAGAACGCCGGCTGCTGGGTGATGCCGGGCCTCTCGGAAGAGGGCAAGGTGATCGTGCGCTCGGATGGCACCGTCACTTACGTGGGCAAGGATATCGCCTACCAGCTTTGGAAATTCGGCCTGCTCGGCAAGGATTTCTACTACCGCCCGTTCAAGACTTACGCCGACGGCCGCGTGCTGTGGGTCACTACCGGCGAGCCCACGGAAACCGCGCCGCAGTTCGGGCACGGTTCGCGCGTTTACAACGTCATCGACGCGCGGCAGTCCTACTTGCAGGACGTGGTGGTGGCTGGGCTGCGCGGCTTGGGCTACACCGCGCAAGCCGATCAGTCGGTCCACTTCTCTTACGAAATGGTGGCGCTATCGCCGCGCTGCTGCGCGGAATTGGGTATCCCGCTCTCCGAGGAAGACCGCGCGCGTCCGTATGTGGAAGTTTCCGGCCGCAAGGGCCTGGGCGTCAAGGCGGACGACCTCATGGACACGCTGATCGCCAAGGCGCTGGAGGAAGTGGCCTCGCGGCACCCGGAGGCCTCGGCGGAAGAGCAGGAGCGCGTGGCCGCCCAGATCGCCATCGGCGCGCTGCGCTACTTCCTGCTGAAGTTCACGCGCACTTCGGTGATTGCTTTCGATTTTCAGGAGGCTCTGAGCTTCGAAGGCGAAACCGGGCCGTACCTCCAGTATGCGGCAGTGCGCGCGCGCAACATTCTGCGCAAGCTCGAGGAGCGCGGTGAGAGCCTCCCCGATTTCGTGGCGGAGCTCAGCCGCGAAGCCATGGCGCGCCAGCTTCAGTCGGAGGATTTCTGGCAGGTTTTGCTGGCCGCCTCCAAGGCCGATTCGGCGGTGGAGAGTGCCGTGACCGCCGGCGAGCCGGCGCACGTGGCCAAGTATGCGTTTCAACTGGCGCAGGCGTTCAACAACTTCTATCACCAGTACCCCGTCATCCACGAGGAGAACCGCGAAAAAAAGGTCTTCCTGCTGTGGATGACGGATTTCTTCCGCGGACAGCTCGAACGGACCGCGGGCATTTTGGGGATTCCGATTCCAGCTTACATGTAGGCTCTTGCCACGAGAGGATTTGCCTGAAACAATAGTGGCTGGTCGAACCCTATGCGCTTACGGACGTTGGGCATCGTGCTGGCCGGCGGGAAGGGAACGCGGCTGTATCCGTTGACCAGGGAACGGGCCAAACCGGCCGTTCCGTTTGGCGGCAAGTACCGCATCATCGACTTCGTGCTGAGCAATTTTATCAACTCGGGAATTTACTCCATCTACGTGCTGACGCAGTTCCGCAGCCAATCGCTGTTGCAGCACCTCAGTGAAGGCTGGCAGTTCGGCGGGCTGCTGAAGACGCAGTTCCTGATCCCAGTGCCGGCGCAGATGCGCTCGCCCGGTGAGACTTGGTACCAGGGTACGGCGGATGCCATTTACCAGAACATCAACCTGGTGGAGCAGTCCGATCCCCACGTGGTGGCGATCTTCGGCGGGGACCACATCTACCGCATGAACATCGCCAGCATGATCGAATTCCACGTGCAGAGGAGCGCCGAAGTTACGGTGGCCGCCATCCCCGTGGGCCGGACGCACGCTGCCGAGTTGGGCGTGATCGAAGCGGCCGGAGACGGGCACATCACCGGATTCCACGAGAAGAACCCCGACGCTCCCGGCATGCCCGGCGATCCGGAGCGCATCTACGCCTCCATGGGCAATTACGTTTTCTCGACGCGCACGCTGCTGCGGCTGCTGCACGACGATGCCGCCGATGAAACCAGCAGCCATGATTTCGGACGCGACATCCTCCCCAAGCTGACCGGCAAAGCCGAGATCTTCGCTTATGATTTCCAGAGCAGCCGCATTCCGGGCGAGCCGGCCGATGGGGCGCCGTACTGGCGCGACGTGGGGACCATCGATGCCTACTACGAAGCCAACATGGACCTGCGCTCGGTGACCCCAGCGCTCAACCTCTACAACCGGGAATGGCCGCTGCGCACCACAGCCTACCCGGACCCGCCGGCGAAGTTCACGTTCGACGAAGAGAACCGCCGCGGCCAGGCCATCGACTCGATCGTCTCGGGCGGCTGTCTGCTTTCGGGCGGCGTGGTGCGGAATTCGGTGCTGGGACGCAGCGTCCGGGTGCATGCCGGCGCCCTGGTGGAAGACTGCGTCATCCTCGACAACTGCGATATTGGCCGCCGCGCGAAGATTCGCCGCGCCATCCTCGATAAGAACGTGCGCGTGCCGGAAGACGCCGAGATCGGCTACCAGCTCGACCGCGACCGCCTCAACCATCACGTCACGGAAAGCGGCATCGTGGTGATCGCCGGCAATCGCAGCCAGGTCGAGATCACCGGCCTGGTGGTGTGACGCCGGGACTGTCATTTCTGTCCCAAGGCGCCGGGGGGTGCCGGGGTGCCCTTTGGGCCGGGCCCAGCGCCGCGCGGACAGAGCTGACAGCCCAGAATTTGGGCAGCTATGGAACAACACGTCCTAGCCTGGATCGCGCAGTACGGCTACCTGGCGATCTTCGGTTTGCTGGTGTTTGGAATTGTCGGGCTGCCGGTGCCCGATGAAACGCTTCTCACTTTTACCGGATACCTGGTCTTCAAGGGCCATCTTTTTCTGCCGCTGGCATATGCGGCGGCGTTCGCGGGCAGCACTTGCGGCATCACCATCAGCTACACGCTGGGCCGGACGTTCGGGCTGGCTCTCATCCATCGCTACGGGAAGTACCTGCGCATCACCGAGGCGCACATCCGCAAGGCCCACGCCTGGTTTGAGCGCGTGGGCCACTGGGGCCTGACGTTCGGCTACTTCGTCCCCGGGGTGCGCCACGTCACTGCCTATGCCGCGGGCATGAGCGATGTGGAGCCGCACCAGTTCGCGCTGTTCGCCTACAGCGGCGGGTGCCTGTGGGTGGCCACGTTCATCGGCCTGGGATACTTCCTGGGCGAGCGCTGGGAAGCGGTGGAAAAGAACATCGACCACTACCTGGTCCGCGTGACGATCGCGGCCGCTATCCTGGTTGCCGCATACCTGGTGTGGTGGAGGTGGCGCCGGGCGCGAGGTAAGTGATGGCCAGCGCCGTCGCCACTACCGCCACGCAGCCGATCACGTTGTACCAGAGGTACGACATGCCGGTGAACAGGAAAGCCCAGAAGATGGCCGCTTCGCCGGCCAGCATTCCGACGAACGTGGCCGTTCCGCCCACCCGCCGGAAGGCCAGCGCCATCACGAAACACCCCAGCAGAGAACCGTAGAAAAGCGATCCCACCACGTTGACCGCCACGATCAGCGAACCCAGCCGGCTGCCCCATCCGGCGAAGGTCACCGCGTATATGCCCCAGAACAGCGTGGCCCAGCGCGATGCCGCCAGGTAGTGATGGTCGCTGGCCTCGCGGCGAACGTACCGCCGGTACAGGTCCACCACGGTCACGGTGGCCAGAGAGTTGATCTCCCCGGAGCTGGCGGACATGGCCGCCGCGAAAATCACCGCGATCACCAGCCCCACGATTCCCGCCGGCAGATGGCTCGTGACGAATGAAAGGAAGATGTAGTTGGTGTCGCTGAAATCCTTCTCGCCGCTGGTGCGCTCCACAAGCCTCGCGGCTTGGGTGCGCGCGCCGTCGATCTCGTTCTGCGCCGCGCGGTACTCCGCAATGCGTCGTCCTTGGGCGGCGGAATCGCGCGCGTGGTGCGCTTCCACCAGCGCCAGCGCCGCCTGGCGCCGGTGCTCGAACGCCCGGCTGTATTGCTCTGCCACGGGCTGGAATTCACCAACCCGCTGGATGCGGTCGAGCTCCGCGCGCTGGAACAGAACCGGCGGCTGCACGAACAGGTAAAAGACAAACACCATGGCGCCGATGAACAGAATGAAAAACTGCATGGGGATCTTGACCACGGCGGTGAACAGCAGGCTCAGCTTGCTCTGCGCGATGGAGCGGCCCGTCAGGTAGCGCTGCACCTGCGATTGGTCGCAGCCGAAGTAGGAGAGGAACAGAAACGTGCTCCCGATCAGGCCGCTCCAAATATTGAAGCGGTCGTTCCAGTCGAAATTGGTGGTGACTGCGTTCAGGCGGCCGGCCTTGCCCGCCAGAAACATGGCGTCGCCGAACGAGACGGAGGCGGGCATCAACACGATCACGGTCACCAGCGCAATCACCAGCCCCAGGAAAATGATGTACATCTGCTGCACGTTCGACCAGGTCACGGCCTTGATGCCGCCCAACACGGTGTAGGTGATGACCATGGTTCCCATTAGGATCGTAGTGGTGCGCTCCGGCCAGCCGAGGATGATGGAGAGCACAATGGCCGGCGCGTAGAGCGTCAGTCCCGCGGAGAGCCCGCGCTGGCACAGAAAGATCACGCTCGCCAGGGTGCGCGTCTTGCTGTCGAAGCGCTGCTCCAGGTATTCGTAGGCGGTGTAGATCCTGGCGCGGTGAAAAATGGGGACCACCGTGGCGCAAATGACGACCATGGCGAGGGGCAATCCGAAGTAGGCCTGCACGAATCGCATCCCGTCCACATACGACTGCCCGGTGGTGGAAATAAAGGTGACGGCGCTAGCCTGTGTCGCGATGATGGAAAGGGCCATGGCGTACCAGGGCATGGTCTTGCCGGCCAGCAGGTAGCGGTCCACGGTGTTGCTGCCGCGGCCGCGGTAGAGGCCATACAACACCATGGAGACCAGGGCTGTAATCAGGACGATCCAGTCGAGCGGCCTCATTGATACGCTCGCGTAAACAGGTAAGCCGCCGCGATGATTACGCAGAGGTAGATGAGGACCGCTGCATAAACGCGCCGCCAGGTGCCCAGAAACGGCGGCGGTTCATCGGGCATGTCGCGAAATCCCGGCATGAAGGGAGTGTACTACGCCGTCAGCATCCTGCGCACGGCGGCGAAGATCCGCTCGACAGCTTGGCAGCGATATGCCCAGCGCTCGTCGGGCTCGGGCGGATTCACCACCATCGTGGCATTGGCCTCGAAGAGCAAAAGATCTCCAGCATCGCTCAAGCCGAAATCGATGCCGGCATAATCCAGGCCGAGTGTGGCTTGAATGTGAGCCAGCGCCTGCATGGCGCGAGGTCCGAGCACACCCGGCATATTCTCCAGGAACTCGGCGTCCTCGGCGCGGTTGTCCGCCTGTTCCGCCATTTCGGCGGTGAAATAGTGGATCTTCCAATGGCTGGAAATGGCCACGTGCAGCGGATAGAGCTGGCCATCGATCATCATGACCCGATACTTGCGCACCTTTCCATCGGCGCCGCGGGCGTTGAGGAACTCGATGACGGTCAATTCCCGCCCGGGAAGCTGGGCCACCGCGGCGGCCAGCGCTTCCGGGCCTTCCACGCGCAGAAAATGGCGGCCCGTGTGAAAGCCGGGCGTGCGCAGCAGCAGCGGGAAACGGAAGCCGTGGCGCGCCACTGTGGCGGCGGCTTCCGGGGAAGAGAGAAGCTCTCGAGGCAGAGTGACGGTGGCGGGCGTCACCACACCCGGCAGGCGCGAAAGCCGCGCATGATCGGCGCGCCCCGTCGCCAGTACCGCCGCAGGCGGATTGATCACCGGCGCCGCCGTAAGAGCCACGAGCGACTGCGCGGCAGCCAGCGCGGGTGCGGCAAGGTCGGCATCCCCGATGGCGTTGAACACCACTTGATGCGCCGGCAGCGGGATTTTGAAGTCGTAAAACTCGGGCACCACCACGAACGTCTGGAAGACGCGGTCGTCCAGAAGATTGCGGGTCGGTACGTTGCCGCCAACCGATGAAACCAGCAACAGCAAGGACACCGGAGGCCCATCTCCGCGATAAGGCAAGGCGATGACCGGACGATCCTCGAAGCCCTTGCGCCGGTGCCATTGAGCGCCCGCTTCGTCGCCGAGTTCGGCCAGCACATAGGCGAGGCCCTGATGCGCCTCCGTATGTTTGGGGTCGAAGCGGAGAGCGGCTTCATAATGCTCCCGGGCGGATTGAAATTCGCCGGCTTCGTAGAGGACATTGGCCAGGTTGACGCGGCTCATGGGATCGTCGGGATGGCGCGCCACGGCTTCCGCGTAAGCCGTGCGCGCGGCGGTTCGATATCCGGTGGCATGCAGCAGGGTGCCCAGATTGTTCAACGCCAGGCGATGCGAAGGCTCGCGCGCCAGCACGTCGAGATACGCGTTTCTGGCTTCCAGGGTGCGGCCCAGCTCGGTGAGCAGACAGGCGAACTCAAATCGCAGGCTCACGGCGTCAGGATCGGACGCCATGCGGCCGCTGAGATCGCGCAGGGCAGCCTCGCGCGCGCGTTGCGGCGACCAATCCGTGCCCACTTGCGGCTGCGGCGCGCGGTTCCGAGCGGCGCTAGCGGCGTTGGCTTTGATGGCTTGTCCCAGGGCCACGGTCTTTTCCACCAACAGGTCGATCTCTTTTTTGCCGGTTCGGTGATTTACCAGGGCTACGCGAATGGCCAGGCGTCCCTCGAGGATGGTAGTGGATGGCGCCACCACCCCGGACTCCTGGAGCTCAATGACGATCCGGGGATTGATGCGCTGGGCATCCTCGGCGCGATAGCGGAAGCAAACCACGTTGAGTTCCACCGGCGCCAGCAGTTCCAATTGGGGAGTTTCAGCGATTCGCCTTTCCAGATAACGGGCCAGGGCGCAGGTGCGTGAAATGGCCGCGCCCAGCGCTTGGGTGCCGAGCACCTTGAGCGTGAACCAGGTCTTCAGCGCTCGAAAACCGCGCGAAAGATCGGGCCCGTAATCGCAGGGCCAGGGCGATCCCGCGGCCAGGCCTCGCAGCTCCTTTCTCAAATAGGCAGCCGAGGCGGCAAAGGCCTTGCGATGCAGCACGCCGTCGCGCACCAGAATGAATCCGGCGTCGTAGGGCACTTGGCCCCACTTATGAAAATCGAAAGCCAGCGAGTCCGCGCACTCGATGCCCTTGAGCCGCGGCGCCAAATCCGGAGCCAGCATCGCCAGCGCGCCATACGCGCCGTCGACGTGGAACCAGAGCCGCTCGCGACGGCAGATGGCGGCCAGGGCGTCGAGGTCGTCAATGGCCCCGGTGTCGACGGTGCCTGCGGTTCCCACCACCAGGAATGGCGTAAGGCCGGCGCGGCGATCCGCGTCGATCGCTTTCTCCAGGTTGTTCCGATCCATCCGGTAGCGGCTGTCTACCGGAATCAAGTGCAGCGCGTCGCTACCCATGCCGGAGATGTCCATGGCCTTCCCGATGCAGCTATGCGCCGCCGCCGATGTGTAGGCCACCAGCCGTTTCGAATTCCCGGCGACACCCGCGCAGCGCACCTCGAAACCCAACTCGGCATCACGGGCAATCAGGACACCGATGAGGTTGGCCATGGAGGTTCCCGTGACAAACAGGCCACTGGCGCCCTCCGGAAACCCGAAGATCCGGCGCATCCAGCGGACAATCTGGCGCTCCACCTCGATGGGAACGTGATCGCGTCCTCCCAGGTTGGCGTTCAGGCCCGCCGCGAGCAGTTCCGCCAAAATGCCTACGGGTGTGCCGCCTCCATGCACCCAGCCCATGAAACCGGGGTGCACATTGCCGGTGGTGAAGGGCAGGATATAGCGCATGAATTCCCGATGCACGGCAGCCAGATCGGACGGGGCTTCGGGAAGATCGCTGAGGAACCGAGACCGCACCTCGTCCGGGATCGGCTGCCAGACCGGGCGTTGGCGGATGTTTGCGACGTAATCGAGAATGTCGTCTAGCATCCGGTGTGCCTGGGCCCGGAAGGCCGGCCAATCGGAAGGGTCGAGCGTGCTGCCCTCGCCCGGCGGCAGATCCGCGCCCATATCCTCGTTGTTCATGAGTAATGTCAATTCAATTATGCACAAGATTTCCGGCTGAAAGGCTAAAGATAATCGCTGTTACAGCCGATATGAGATTTGGAGGTGTAGGAATGGGTTCCGTCTCTGCGGCTAACCCCGGTGTAACGGATTTGCTCCAAATTCTTTCCAATCTCAATTCGCCGGTGTTGTCGTCGCCGGCGGTGACATCCGCGTTGGAGAAAGCCCCGCCCGCCGACATCGTTCAACTGAGCATGGCGGCCACGCAGTTGGAGAACGTGGATGCGATGTTCGGAATCTCGAATAGCTCCAATGCCAACACGAACAGTACCTTTGCGAACCTGGAGAATCTCCTGACCGGATCAACCGGGACGAGTGCCAACGCCCAGCTCCTTTCCGCGGCCACCTCGAACGCAGCATCGGCGGATCAACTGGCCACTGAACAGACAGCCATGCAATCGGCGGAGACTCAAGCCCTTCTATTCGGCACGGGAGAAACCGGCAGCACCTCCGGTTCTTTATTTAACCTGATGGGTTAGCACCGTTCTTTTGTGCCGCAAATCGAAATCCTGCCGGCGCTGCGCGGCCTTCGTCACGTATAGAGGGATGAACAGCGTCCAGGAAGCGCTGTACCATGGTGTCCCGTTGGTCATAGCGCCCCAGGCGGGGGATCAGTTCTGGATATCCGCGCGCGTCAGTTCACCCCGCATCACCGTCACCGCCTGGCCGCCCAGGATCACGCGGTCTCCATTCAGCCGCACCCGCACCACGCCGCCGCGCGCCGACGCCTGATAAGCCGTGAACTCGCTCTTGCCCAGCCTCTCGCCCCAGTACGGCCCGAGCGCGCAGTGCGCCGACCCCGTCACCGGATCTTCGTCCACACCCGACCCCGGGGCAAAGAACCGCGAAACGAAATCGAACTCCGCGGACGATGACCGCGCGGTCACGATCACGCCGCGCACCGGCACTTTCCGCAGGGCCGTGAAATCCGGCGTCATGGCGCGCAGCGCCTCTTCGGACTCCACCTCCACCAAGTAGTCGAATTGGTTGCGGGCCACAAAGCGCGCTTCGACCCCAAGGGCCGGAAGCAGAGCGGGCGGCGCTTCCGCGGGGGAGGCAACCGTGGCCGGGAAATCCAGCTCGATCCACTCCCCGCGGCGGTCGGCCAGCAACAGCCCGCTGCGCGTGTGAAACCGCGCCTGACAACCCCCCGGCAGGTGACCCTCTTCCCAGAGCACGTGGGCGCTGGCCACGGTCGCATGGCCGCACAGGCTCACCTCCACCGCGGGCGTGAACCAGCGCAGGTTGTAGCCGCCATCGCGCGGCGTCAGGAAGGCGGTTTCCGAAAGATTCATCTCACGCGCCACATCGCGCATCCACTGCTCGGGCGGCGCTTCCGGCAGCACGCAAACGGCCGCGGGATTGCCGCTAAAGGGCCGGGCCGTGAAGGCATCGACTTGAACGATTCGAATAGGCATGATGTAGCAGGATAGCGCACCTGGCGCTTCCAGCACTCGGAAGGCTGGCTGGAGGGCCTGCCGTACTGTGATTCTTTGGATAAACTCATGTGCCGGAGGGATACCGCGGATTCTGCGTGGGGCATATCGTGAGAGCTAGAAGAGGCTTCCATGCAAATGCAACAGCGTGTTCGATCCGCCTCGGTGCTGCCGTTTGCGTTGCGTTGGGCTCTGGTTGCCACGGAAATCTGGATCTTGCAGGAGTGCCCTGCGGAAGACCCGGCCGTGGAAGCCGCATTCTCAAACTACGTGTTGGATAACCGCTGAGCCTTTGCGGGACGTGCCCACTTGAATCCTTCGCCGGAATAGTGGAGTCTAATATAAGCCCGTGCGACTCTTCTCAGCGTTCTGCAAGCTATTCGTCGCGGTCGGCCTCCTGGTCGCCCTGTGGGGTCTGAGCGCCGTGGACCCCTCCGACCGCCGCGCCTGGGTCCACCCCGTGGGTGGGCCGGTGCGCATACTTCAGTTCTATGCCAGCGCGGGGATTCTCACAGCGGGCGAATCGGCGCGGATATGCTATAGCGTGGAGAACGCCAAATCCGTGCGCATCTCTCCCATGATTCAGGAAGTCTTTTCCTTGCCCAATCATTGCCTGGAAATAGTGCCGGAACATACCACCCACTACACCCTGCTGGCGGAAGGCTACGACGGCGCGGTGGCCATGAAGTCGTTTACGCTTCAGGTGGAAGCCGTGGAACCCCCGCCGCCGCAAGTCCTCGAGTACGCCGAAAACGTGCGGAGAGCAGCCGCTGGGGATCAGGCCGCGCCGTAGAACTCGCGCGCCCGCGGCGACGATGATGCCGCGTTCCGCCAGGAACTTCCGCAACCAGGCGCGCTTCGCAGCGCGCAACACGTAGAGATGGCGCGCTGAGCCGGCCCTCCGCCCGACCGGCCGCACCCCGTCGCATCCCGCCAGGGCCTGATCGTAGAGAGCCAGGCAGGAGTCCAACATGCGGACCAGGATGGTCCGCATGCCCCGGTACCACCAGAAACCCCTTTCGGATTTCGCTATGTTGGCGAATTCCGCCGGTTCAAGAAGCCGCTCATATCGGCGAGCCGGCTCCGTTGTGGGTGTGGGCTGGCGGCGAATCCGGGAACGTCTCTTGTCGCAGCCGCTCGTAAACTCCGCGCGCCGCTCTTTGCGCCGCAACCTTCTTGGTGCGGCCGTCGGCCTGTCCGGTCCAATCCTTCCCCACCCGCACCTCGACGGTAAACGTTTTGGAGTGTTCCGGGCCTTGCTCCCGCACAATGGAGTAGCGCGGTTGCGGCAGCTTGTGCGCCTGCGCCAGTTCCTGAAGCGCGCTCTTGAAATTCGCGATGGCCGGCTGGATGTCCGTGCCCGCCTCCTCATCGCCGGCGAACGGGGCGTCCAGCACCTGCACAGCCACGAAACTCCGCACGGCTTCCAGTCCGCCGTCCAGCCAGATCGCGCCGATGATGGCTTCGAGCGCGTTCACCAGCAGTGTCTTCTTGGCGCGGCCGCCGCTCATCTCCTCGCTGCGGCCCAGTTCCAGATAGCCGCCCAGATCGAGACGCCGCGCTACTCCGTGAAGATGGGCCGCGCTCACCAGGTGGGCCTTCAGCCGCGAAAGTTCGCCCTCGCGGTAGTGGGGAAAACGTCGGACCAGGGCCTCGGCAACGAGAAACCCGAGCACCGAATCGCCTAGGAACTCGAGTTGCTCGTTGTCGTTCAAAGGAGAACTGGCGCCGGTGTGGGATTCGTTGGCGAGCGAGCTATGGGTAAGCGCGCGGCGCAGCAACTCCGCGTGACAGAACTGGTAACCGATTCTCAGCTCCAGCGATGCCGGCTCCGCGCGCATGTACGGAAGATTACTGTTTCTTCTCGGCTGGGGGCGTAGGGGCCGGGGCAGCCGGAGCAGCCGCAGCAGGCGGAGGGTTGGTGTTCTTCGCGCCGGACTTGATCGCCGTGGCGCGTATCGCCTGGGCCACCTGCCTGATCTGCGGAGCAACCGTCTGATCGGCCATGACCTTGTCGCAGATGGCGACGGCGTCGTCATACTTGCCCGCCGACTGGAGCGCCGATGCCTCCCGCACCTGGTAAGCCGGCTCGGGGTGAGCCGAGCTATTCGCCGCCGTCTTGAACTCGGTGACGGCCACGTCGTATTTCTTGCGCACCAGCGCGGACAGGCCCAAGGCGTTGTGGGCTTCGGCCGCGATGTCCTTCTGAGCGTCTCCCCACTGCTGGTCCGAGAGCTGCGGATTGGGCTTAGGCGCACTATTCACCATCTGGATGGTGTCATTGGCGTACTTCTCGGCCCTGCCCAGTTTCTCTTCCTTGTCCAGGTCGTTTTCACGCGTGTTTTGCACCAGCAACTCGGAGAGCATCAGCGTGGCCTGGAAGTTCTTGGGGTTCGCCTCGATCGCGCGCTCGGCGTAGATCTGCGCCTTTTCGGGGTCCCGCTTCTGCTGGTAGGCCTGGGCCTCCGAGAGCAGGGCCAAATCCTTGAAATCGGTATCCGCATACTTCGTGAGCAGGTCCTCGGCCGCCTTGATGGTGGCATCCGGGCCGTTCCGCGTCGCACTGAACAGCGCCTGCACCGCCGCCAGCTCGTCCTTCGATTTGGGGGCCGGCGTCTTGGCTTGCGCCATCAGGCTCGAAACACCAGCCACCAATGCCAGGGCGCCGGTGAGAATCATTCGTTTCATTTGAGAACTCCTCATTTTCCTTCCTGCCTTAAAAGTTGTCGCAAGCCCAGTTCCGCGGCTTGGCGCGCGGGGAGCGATGCGCCTTCCACCTTCAGAGCTGCTTGGAAATGTTTGACCGCCTGTTCGCGGTCTCCCGCGGCCATAGAAAGCCTCCCCAGATAAACCAGGGCCCACGCCTGCACCTGCGCCTCGGGTTGCGATTCCAGGGTCTTCTGGAACAGCTTCTCCGCCGTTTCGGGGTCTTGCTGAAGCACCGCGATCCGCGCGAGACCATAGTATACCGCCGCGTGCATGGGCTGGCTGTCCGTCTGCTGCAAAACCTCGAGGTATAGCTTCTTCGCCGTGTCCAGGTCCCGGGCCGTGTAAGTCTGCTCGGCTTCCTCCAGCGTCTTGGCCGCGCCGGTAAGGGGCGGTGGCGGCGGGGGCGGCGCGGTCTTCACGGTGCGCACGGTCTCCTCTCTATTGAATTCCACGTTGGAAAGCCGCTTGTCTTCCTTCACCACGTCGATGGCCTTCACCAGGTCCGAATAGTAGAACGCCATGGACTCTTCCTGCTTCTCATAGACCGGCAATTGTTCGGCGAAATAAGGCGCCAAAATGTAACCCTCGCGCAGGGCCTCCTGGACCCCTTCCGGTTTGTGGTCCAGCCGCGCCTCCACCGCCTTGATCAGCGATTCCGTGACCAGCAGCAGGAAATCCTCCTTGAACGCGTCGCCCAGCGCCCGCGCCCGCTGCGCATGGTCGACAAGTCCCTTCTTGCGTTCCAGAATCTCCTGGTCGCGAGTCGAGAGCGGATCGAGCAGGTAGTGCAAATACGCGTGCCGCACATCGAAAGTACGCAGCTCCTGCGAGGGCGTGATCACGATGGTGTACTCGAAGCCATAGCTGCGCGTCTGGATCTGGTTGGGCGCTGCCAGCAGCTCGACATAGATCTGAAAACGGCGGCCTCTGGCCCCGGAGGTTTGCTGCCGCAGGTAGGAGTTCACCTGGAGCACGGCGTCGGAAACGGGCCCGTGATACCGGTCGATGTACTGGTTGATAGCGGTTTGCGACCGTTTCCACAAGTCTTCGATATTGGCTTCCTTGTAGAAGGCCGCGAGCAACGGTGCAAGCCCCAGCAAGGGGGTGGCGTCGGGCGGCATGTCGACGTTGCGCAGCTTGACACCGAAGTCGGGCGGCCCTCCTACGGCCAGCGCGAAGGAGATGTACTGGCTCAGTTCGGCGGTGTCGTCAGTCTTGCGATGCTGGTCGAAAATAGCTTTGATGGCCGGAAGTGAAGGGATGTTCCGTTTGGCCAGTTCCGCGCGGATGGCGTCCCGCAGCGGGTGATTACTCGGCGACGACAGGTCAGCCGAATAGCCGACGGCATTGATCGCAGCCATCACCGTGAAAAGGCCGGGGCTGGCATCGAGTTGGCCTTCTTGAGATAAAGCCGCGGGAACCGTCAGGGCCATTATCATGAGGGCCGGAAAAACAAACCGGTACAAGTAGGTCCGCCTTTGAAGAATCAGTTTAGCACCCATGGCGTGGGCATCGTGGGCTCCCTTTACAGCACGTGATAATACCCGCCGCGCTCGAGCACTTCGACGGGAATGCCGAACAGGCCGGTGAGCGTCGCAGCTTCGAGCACCTGGCGCTTGGGCCCATCGCAATAGACGCGGCCGTCGCGGATCAGCACCACCCGCGGCATCTCCGGGATGATGTCCGGAAGGTGGTGCGTCACCATGATGATGCTGATGCCGTTGCGCGCCAGCTTGCGCAGGATTTCGCGCAGCTCGTGAGTGGCGTGCAGGTCCAGGCTCGAGGTGGGCTCGTCCAACACCAGCGCCTGAGGATCGTGCACTAGGGCGCGGGCGATCAGGATGCGGCGCGCCTCTCCGGACGACATCTCGTTGGTGTTGCGTTCCGCCAGGTGCGAGATTTCGAGCAACTCCATCACCTCCCGCGCCTTCCGCTCCATTTCGGGCGCGACTTGGTGGTTGGGCCAGATTCCCACACTGCCGAAGAAACCCGAAAGCACAATCTCGTACCCGGAGTAATCGCGCGTGCACATCTGCATCCAGTCGTTGGAGACGATGCCCAGATGGTTGCGCAGATCGAACAAATGCCAGCGGTCGCGGCCGAGAATGCGCAGCGACCAGGGCTCGGCCTTGATCACCGGATACAGCTCGCGAGAGATGACTTTGATCAGTGTGGATTTTCCCGAGCCGTTGGGCCCGAGAATCGCGGCGTGCTCGCCTTGTGCGATGGAGAGCGTGACGCCGTCCAGCACCACGCGGTCGCCGCGCCGCACGGTGACGTTCTGAAAATCGATTAGCGGGATAGAGGACGTCAAGCCTCTATCTTACGCGGGGCGGCCCTGGGGTCTACAATGGGACCACATGTTTTCCTCCCGTTTCCACTGGGATTTCCGGACCAACCGCCTCACCCAGGCGCTGGAGGCCGTGCGCCGGGACGGAGCGCGCATATTGGACCTCACTGAATCCAACCCTACGCGCGCCGGCTTCGAGTACCCGCCCGAAATTGTGCGCGCGTTCGACGACCCACGCATGCTGGTCTACGAGCCTTCGCCCGCCGGCGCCCTCGAAGCCCGCCAAGCCGTAGCGTCTTACTACGCGGCACGCGGCCAGCGCGTGGAAACGGGGCGCATCCTCCTCACGGCCAGCACCAGCGAAGCTTATGCCTGGCTCTTCAAGCTTCTCAGCGACGCCGGCGGCCACGTCCTGGTTCCCCGGCCTTCCTATCCGTTATTCGAGTTTCTGGCAAGTCTGGAATCCGTCGAGGTGCGCCCATACCCGCTGGCCTACCATGGCGGCTGGGCCATCGATCTGGACTCGCTCGCGGCCGCCGTTTCCGCACGCACGCGCGCGGTGGTGCTGGTCAATCCCAACAACCCCACCGGTTCGTACGTGAAACGAGCGGAGCTTCAAACGCTTTCGCGGTTGTGCGCCCAGCGGCGGATCGCGCTGATTTCCGACGAGGTCTTCTCCGATTACGCGCTGGGGCCCGACGCGGAGCGCGTCGGCACGCTCGTGGGCGTCGACGAGTGCCTGGCATTTTCCATGAGCGGGCTTTCTAAAGTCGCCGGTCTGCCGCAGATGAAGCTAGGCTGGATGGTGACCAGCGGTCCGGCCAAACTGCGCGCCGAAGCCATCGAGAAGCTGGAATGGATCGCCGACACGTACCTTTCCGTGAGTACGCCGGTGGCATGCGCGGCGGCGCGGCTGCTGGCCTCTGGCATGTCGGTGCAACGCCAGATCCGCGAGCGGACGGCCGGCAACCTGGCGGCGGCGCGCGAGATGCTCACCCGGTCGGCGGCTGGCATTCTGGCGGTGGAAGGCGGCTGGTACATCGCGGTGCAGATGCCGCGAATCCGCAGCGAAGAAAATTGGGCGATTCAACTGCTCTCTCAAGAGAGGGTTCTGACGCAGCCGGGCTTCTTCTACGATTTCGAATCGGAAGCGTTTCTGATTGTGAGCCTGCTCACCGTCCCTGAGGTCTTCCGCGAGGGGATCGCGCGGCTGAGGCGTGTCGTAGAGTCACAGTAGCGTCAGTTGCCTTGCTCCCGCACGCTGTAATCGTATTGAAACATTCATTTCGTAATCTCTGGAAATGAGTGAGTTCGAGATACGGTGCTAGAAACTGGCGGAGTCAATGGCGGATTCGATTGCGCGGAAAGCCCTTCTGATTGCCGTCGCTGTGGCCCTCCCTCCCGTTGTGGTCACTCACCTTTCCACGGCAAGCGGCACGGCTCGGCTTGCATCGCTGGTATTAGGTGCTCTGCTGATCCTTGCTTCGTGGCTGCTGGCACGATCGCTGGTCAGGCGCATCAATCGCCTGACTGATTTCGCGGATCGCCTGCTGGACATGAGCGTTCCCCGCCCGCAGTTGCCTGCGGGCGACGACGAACTTGGAGATCTGGCGCGTTCTCTCTCCCGTATGGCGCCCCAAATCGAAGAGGTGGTTAACCGTCTCAGAAATGAACTTACCCGGCGCGAAGCCATTCTGGCCAGCATGACCGATGGAGTGCTCGCCGTGGATGCGCGGCTCAATGTCACATTCTGTAACAAGGCTTTCATTGCGGCTGTGGGCGATCATGGCCCCGCCGAGGGCGTCCCGCTGATTAAGATTGTTCGCCACCCGGACCTGTTCCAAGTCGTGAAGCAGGTCGTGGATTCGGGTGTGGAGCAGCGCAAGCGCCTGCAGTTGTCTGCGCCCGGAATGCAGTCCTTCGATGTTCATGCCGTTCCGCTGGCGAGCACGTCCTCGCGCGGCGCAATAGCCATCCTGCACGATGTCACGCCGACCGAGAAACTCGAACGCGTCAAGCGGGACTTCATCGCCAATGTGTCGCATGAAATCCGCACCCCGCTCACGACCATTCGAGGATATGCGGAAACGCTATTGGAAGGCGGCCTGGAGGATAAGCACAACCGTCGGAAGTTCGTTGAGATCATTCAGGCTAACGGCGTGCGGCTGAACAACATCGCTGCCGACTTGCTGACGCTGTCGGAACTCGAGTCCGGCCGGCCGGGCGCCCAACCCGGCCCCATCTCAGTCAACGATGTGTTGTGCGGCGCCATCCGGGCCATCGAACCGGCAGCCCATTTGATGAACGTTCAGCTCCGAGCCGACCCCATCCCGGACTTGTACTTGTCGGGGTACGGGATTCGTCTGGAACAGGCGTTAATGAACCTGTTGGATAACGCGGTGAAGTTCAATAAACCGAACGGCGAGGTGCGTGTCCAGGTGCACGACCGGTCCGGGAATCGAATCGAGATCCGGGTCTCCGATACCGGGGTCGGAATCCCGGCGGAGGATCTATCCCGCATCTTCGAGCGCTTTTACCGCGTGGACAAGGCGCGTTCCCGTCAGGTGGGTGGCACCGGCTTGGGCCTTTCTATTGTTAAACATGCAGTCGAACAGATGGGTGGGACCGTGGCCGTCGAAAGCGAACTCGGGAAAGGCTCAACCTTCGTAGTAGTACTGCCCCAATGTCCGCGTCCGCAAGGTAAGTCTTAACAGTCTAGTCATCGAAACATAACAATCCTCTAGTATCCTCGGCGCTTGGCACCTAATTTAGGAGTTGTTGTGTAGGCTGCGCTCCCGGTGCGCTCCGTAGTGCAATCTACTTGAGCGTGGCAGCGGGAGCCGGAACTCAACCATAACGGAAGTGCATCCACTCTTTTTCCAAGGAGATTAGTCAAACGATGAGATCCACTACAAAGACGCTTGTATGCTCGTGCATGGCGGCGGTTCTGCTTATCCCTGCCTGGGCCGCAGATCCGGCAACGTCCCCCGCCAGCCCGGCTCCCGCCGCGGCCACGCCGGCGGATATCGCGATACTGAAAGCTCAGCTCGATCAGCAGCAAAAGCAAATCGAGCAGTTGATGGCGGCGTTGGCCGCGCAGCGCAAGATGTTGGAGCAGGCTGGAATGGCAACTCCGGTAGCGGATCAGGTGGAGCAGCACGCCACCCCCCCCGATCGGCTGATTGCTTCCACCACCCCCATGGCTCTACCGGTCGCAACGCCGCCGCCGCCGAGCCCGGTTCCCTTGGCTGGCCCGCCGGAGGCGGAGGCGCAGGCTGCGGCTCAGGCCCCCGCCGAGGCGTCCTCTCCGCTGCAACTCAGAATCGGCGAAACCACCATCATCCCCATCGGCTTCATGGACTTCACCACGTTCTTTCGCGACAAGGACGCGGCGACGGGCACGATGGGCAGCAACTTCGGCAGTGTTCCTTACAACAACGTCGTCGGGGGCAACCTGTCGGAATTTAAATTCAGCAACCAGAACTCGCGTCTCGGTTTCCGCATCGACGGCAACTGGAAGGGCGCCCATTTCATCGGCTATAACGAGTTCGACTTCAACGGAACCAGCGGCTCGACCTCTCTCCAAGTTACCAATGGCGCCATCGTTCCTCGCCTTCGTCTGTACTGGGTCGATATCCGGAAGGGCGCGATCGAGTTCCTTGCCGGACAGAGCTGGAGCATGCTGACGCCCAACCGCAAAGGTCTGTCAGCGCTGCCGGGCGATCTGTTCTATAGCCAAGTTATAGACATCAACTACATCGCGGGCCTCACCTGGACGCGCCAGCCCGGTCTGCGTGTCCTTTTCCACGGTCCGCAGGATAAGGTGAATTTCGGATTCTCCGTGGAGCAAGCCGACCAGTACGCCGGTGGTTCGGGCGGTGGCGGAGCGATTACGCTGCCGTCGGCCCTCAGTGCGCTGATACCCACGCAGCTCGACTCGGGCGGCAATATCAGCGGCGCAAGCTTCCTGCAAACGCCTACCCTGACGCCGGACTTCATTGCAAAGTTGGCATTCGATCCGATCTCGCGCTTCCACTTCGAAGTCGGAGGCGTCCTGAGCACCTTCAGGACGGTCGGGCTCGCGTCGCCGTGGTCGCACAACACCACGCACGGCGAGGGGCTGACATTCGGCCTCAATGCGGGGATCACGAACAATGTCCGCTTCGTCGCCTCGGGACTGTTGAGCGACGGTGAAGGCCGCTACCTTTTTGGCGCGGCCCCGGATATCATCGTCCGCGCAGACGGATCTCTCAGCCCGCTTCATTCTGATAGCTGGATTAGCGGCCTGGAAGGAACATTCAATAAGACGCTGCTCTATGCCTACTACAGCGGCGATTATATCGGCCGCAATGTGGCGATCGACGCCAACGGCACCAGCCTGATCGGCTACGGGTATCGGGGCTCAGCCAACAGCCAGAACCGCTCCATTCAGGAAATCACTTTCGGCTTCAATCAGACGATATGGAGAGATCCGAAGTACGGCGCCATCAACCTGATGGGCCAGTACGAATACCTGATGCGCCTTCCCTGGTATATCGCCGTGAACGCCCCCAAGGGCACGCACGACAACACGATCTACTTTAACGTGCGGTACACGCTTCCGGGCACCGCTCCCGCGATGAAGTAGGGCCGTGATTCCGGGTTTTCGTAACTGATTGGTAACGAATCGGTAACTGAATTGTAATAAGCGAATGGGAAAATGAGGTAAACACAAATGAAGCTAACGAAGATGTCATTGGCCCTGGCCGGCCTGATGGCGGTGGCCATCCCGTTGGCGACGGCCCAACAGATCAATGCCGCGGGAGCCAGCTTCCCGGCCGTGATCTATCAGAAGTGGTTTGAGGAATACCGCAAGATGCACACCGACGTGCAGATTAACTACCAATCCATCGGTTCGGGAGGCGGCATCGCCCAACTGACCGCGGGAACGGTGGATTTCGGCGCGTCCGATATGCCCATGACGGACGAGCAAATTTCTAAAGTGACGGTGAAGCCTCTCCATTTCCCGAGTGTGTTGGGAGGCGTGGTGCCCACTTACAATATCGCCGGTGTTATGCAGGATCTCAAATTCACACCCGAGACGCTCTCCGGAATCTTCCTGGGCGCCATCACGAAATGGAACGATCCGCGCCTGGCGAAGGACAACCCTGGCGTCAAGTTTCCCAACGCGGACATCCAGGTTGTGCATCGTTCGGACGGCAGCGGGACAACCTTCGTCTGGACCGACTACCTTTCCAAAGTCAGCCCCGACTGGAAGAGCAAAGTGGGAGTGGGTGCTTCCGTGAACTGGCCCGTGGGCCTCGGGGGGAAGGGCAACGAAGGTGTCGCCGGCACGGTGAAGCAAACCCCCAACTCGATAGGCTACGTGGAACTGATCTATGTCGTCCAAAACAAGATGGCCTATGGCAGTGTGAAGAACGCATCCGGCAGTTTCGTCAAAGCCGATTTCAATACTGTTACCGATGCGGCTGCGGCCGCGGCCAAGAACATGCCGGACGATTTTCGTGTTTCGATCACCAACGCCGCGGGAAAGAACGCGTACCCCATCTCTAGTTTCACCTGGCTGTTGATTCCCAGCCACATTCCGGATGCGGCCAAAGCCAAGACCATCAAGGCGTTCTTGCAGTGGATGCTGGCCGATGGTCAAAAGTATGCAGCCGGGCTGTCCTATGCTTCGCTGCCCAAGGAAGTGATTGCCAAGGAGGTCAAACAGATCGCGAAGATTCAGTAATCGCGAATTCGACTTGGCAATATGGCTACTCCGGCAGTTGCGGACACGACAGTAATCGGGCGGCGCACGACTCAGACGGGTGACATTGTCGCCCGTCTGATCACGTTCGCCTTTGCCGCGAGTATCATTCTGATTACCTTCCTGCTGGTGTGGCAGTTGTGGTCCCAATCCGCGCCGACCCGGCATAAGTTCGGCTTCGCTTTCCTGTTTACGAGCACCTGGAACCCGGTGACGGAAGAGTTCGGCGCGTTGCCGTTCGTGTATGGCACCGTCGTCACCTCAATTCTCGCACTTCTGATCTCCGTGCCTTTGGGGTTGGGCTCCGCCATTTTCCTCTCGGAACTGGCGCCCGCCGGCATCTCCAACGCGCTGACCTTTCTGATCGAGCTCCTGGCGGCGATTCCCAGCGTCATCTACGGCTTGCTGGCTCTTTTCACATTGGTTCCGCTGATGCGAGACTACGGGGAGCCGTTTCTAAAGTCAACGCTCGGGTTTCTGCCGTGGTTCAAGGGCCCCGTTTATGGTCTTAGCCTTCTCACCGCCGGGATGGTTCTGTCGATCATGACCATCCCGTTCATCATTTCCGTGTCGCGAGAGGCCCTCTTGGCTGTGCCGCGAGAGCAAAGAGAAGCGGCGCTAGCCTTGGGAGCTACCCGTTGGGAGAGCACCTGGCAGATCGTGGTGCCCTACGCCAAACTGGGGATTCTGGGATCGATCTTCCTCGGTCTGGCGCGTGCCTTAGGCGAGACGATGGCGGTCACCATGGTGATCGGAAACGATCCCAAAATCAAAGCTTCCCTCTTCGCACCCGGTTATTCGATTGCGGCCGTGATCGCCAATGAGTTCTCCGAGGCGACCGGAAAAGTCTATCAGTCCGCTCTGATTGAGCTTGGAATTGTCCTCTTCCTGCTCACGATCATTATCAACGGCGTGGCGCGGTTGATGATCATAGCGACTACCAAGAAGGGCTCCAAGAGATGATGAGCGGGAATCTGATCTGGCGCAAGTCCGTCAACGCCGTGATGCTCAGCGTGACCGGCGTATTCACTGTGCTCGCCGTCTCCAGTCTCTTCCTCATTCTCGGATACCTGGTCTATTACGGCGGCCGTTCGCTCGATTGGAATTTCTTCACTAAGCTGCCGCTTCCGCCCGGCGAAATCGGCGGTGGCATGGCCAACGCTATTGTCGGAAGCCTGAAAATCGTCGGTGTGGCGGCTCTCATGGGGCTTCCGTTCGGGTTTCTGGCGGGCATCTACCTGTCTGAGTTCGAAGACAAGATGTTCTGTCCGCTGGTCCGTTACGTTGCCGATCTGCTGAACGGAATTCCCTCCATCGTAGTGGGCCTCCTGGCTTGGGGTCTGGTAGTGGTCCCGACCAGGTCGTTCTCCGGTTTGGCTGGATCGATTGCCCTGGCCGCCATGCTGATTCCTATCGTGACCCGCCAGACGGAGCAGTTCCTGCGAGAAGTCCCGCTTTCGCTCCGCGAGGCTGCGTTGGCGTTAGGAGCGAGTAAGTGGAAGACCATCGCCACCGTGGTGGTGCCCGCCGGCAGCAAGGGCATTCTGACCGGCATGATCCTGGGCGTCGCACGCATTGCCGGCGAGTCCGCTCCTCTTCTCTTTACGGCATTCAATAATCAGTTTTGGGGCGGAGGAATCACCCAGCCGACGGCTTCGTTGCCGGTCATGATTTACAGTCATGCGATTGCCCCTTACGAGGATTGGCATCGCCAGGCTTGGGCGGCGGGACTGGTGCTGATCGGCATGGTCTTAATCGCCAATATCGCCGCTCGTCTGGTGCTGGCGCGCGGTATTTCAGTTCCACGCGCCTAGCAGTGTGAAATTTATGAACATTGTACCCGAACCCGCTTCTCAGCCCGCCACCCGGCGGCTAAAAGGGACTGCCGTGCCAATGCCAAAACCAAATGGGGGCCCTAAGCTGCGTGCCAGCAACGTCAATTTCTTCTATGGCTCGTCCCAGGCGCTGTACGACATCTCGCTGGACATGCACGCCAACAGGATTACCGCGCTGATCGGCCCGTCGGGCTGCGGCAAGTCTACGTTCCTGCGGAGTCTGAACCGCATTAACGACACCATTCGCAATTCGCACCTGGAAGGCGAGGTCCTGCTGGATAATGAAAATGTTAATGAGTTGGACGTCACCAGCCTGCGGCGGCGCGTGGGCATGGTTTTCCAACGGCCCAACCCCTTCCCCAAATCGATCTTCGACAACATCGCCTACGGGCTGCGCATTAATGGGATGGCTTCGAGGGGAGAAATGCGCGACAAGGTCGAGCACAGTTTGAAGCGCGCCGCGCTGTGGGAAGAAGTGAAAGACAAATTGCACGACTCGGCCTACGCCTTGTCGGGGGGCCAGCAGCAGCGGCTGTGTATCGCCCGGGCGCTGGCCGTCAATCCCGAGGTTCTGCTCCTGGATGAACCGTGCTCCGCTCTGGATCCCATCGCCACGGCCAAAATCGAGGAGCTCATGTTCGGCCTGAAGGACCAGTGCACCATGGTGATCGTGACCCATAACATGCAACAGGCCGCACGAGTCGCGGATTTCACCGGGTTTTTCCTGCTTGGCCGCCTGATAGAATACAACCAGACGGATGTAATTTTCAAGAACCCCTCGCGTAAGGAGACGGAAGATTACATTACCGGAAGATTTGGGTAGCCCGGAAAGGCTTCCATAGGCGGCCGGCTCCGGGGCCGGGCCAGTCCGGGAAGAGAGGCGTAGCTCTTGCGTCATTTTATTGCTGAACTCGAAGAACTGAACAACAGATTGTTGGAGATGGCTGGGCTGGTGGAGTCGGCTATTAGCCGCAGTGTCCGCTCCCTGGTCGATCAAGACAGGGAACTCGCCGAGCAGGTGATTCGGGAAGAGCCGAAAATCAACCGCATGGAAATGGAAATCGACGGCATGGTGACCCGGCTGCTCGCGCTTCAGCAGCCCGTAGCCAGGGATCTGCGTTTCCTCACCTCCGCGCTCAAGATCAACACCGATTTAGAGCGCATGGGCGATCTGGCCCAGCATATCGCCGAACGGTCGCTCTCCCTGATGCACCATCCGCTGGTCAAGCCCATGGTCGATATTCCCACCATGGCGTCACTGGTGCAATCCATGCTGCTCAAGTGCCTCGATGCATTCGTCACGGGAGACGAATCGCTGGCTCGCTCGGTGCTATCGGCGGACGATGAGGTGAATCATTTGCGCGACGCCGTTTACACGGAAATGGTGGCGACCATGCAGCGCGACCCGGGCGTGATCCCAGCGGCGATCGATTTGATATTTGTGGCCCGCAACCTGGAGCGCATTGGCGACCACACCACCAACATTGCGGAGGACGTTGTTTTCCTGATCAAGGGAGTCGACGTCCGCCACCACGCCGAAGAAGCCGAAAAAGTCTGACACGAAGGCCCGCCCCGCGCCCTGCCCCACTCCACTTTGACAAGCGTGTTTCCACGAACAATAGCGTTCAACTAACCTGCATTTCCGTTTTGAGTAGTTACTGGCGACCGGGTAGCGGGAGGGCGATGACACAGCGAAATCAGGCAGGCCAAGACGTAGGGGGCCGGAGAGGTACTGGTAAAATGCATTGAAAGGGCGGGACTTCCCGGCTTCGGATGGCGGCTGGGCGTATACTAAACAGGACCCGTGACTCCAAAATGGAGATTCCGGGTTATACTAATCGGGAGCCGGGAGTCCAAAATGGAGATTCCGGTCTATGATGTCCCGTCGATTGACCGCAGGAGTCAGGTGACGCGCCTGTTCACACGGCAATGTTCGGCTCACCGCCGCCGAGGTGCGGGTGGCTTGACGGCGCTTTGGGCGTGCCGGGCCGCAGGAAGCCCGGCCGCGTTGCTGCGCCTTAAGCCAAATCATATCGGTCGACTTGGAGGCTTTCATGACTGCCGTACTCGGTGTAGATATCGGCACTACCGGCATGAAGATCGGCGTTTTTAAGGAGGCGAATGGTGCTCTGGAGCCGGCTGGCCAATTTTCGCAGAGCTACCCGATCAATACTTACTGCAACGGCCAGTTCAGCGATGTGGATCCGCGGAAATGGCAGGACGCCTTTGTGGCCGGCTGCGCACAACTCGGCGATGCCGTCGCCGGCGTAGACGCCATCGGCATCTCGGGCACCACGCCCGGCATGACTGCCATGGCGGCCGATGGAACGCCGCTCTATCCGGCCATCCTGATGCTCGACCAGCGCTCGCGCGTGCAGGCGGCCGAGATCATCAGCCGCATAGGTTTGGAGCGCATCCTGGCGGAGACCGGCAATATGCCGGTGGCCGGCGGCTGTTCCCTGGCCAGCATTCTGTGGCTGCGCGACAACCAGCCCGAGGTTTTCAGGAACGCCGCCTGTTTCGGCCACACCAACACCTTCTTCGCCAAATGGCTCACCGGCGAATTCGCCATCGATCCGTCGTCGGCTTCGCTGACCGCGCTATATAACACGGTCCGGAATGACCGCACATGGAACCAAGAGATCGCCGGCGAGTTCGGGCTCCGGATGGGCCAGCTTCCGGAGGTGATGCTTGGTTTTGAAAGCCCCGGCCGCATGCGCAGCGAGCTGGCCTCGAAGCTCGGTTTCCACAAGCCGCCGGCGGTGGTGATCGGCGGCAATGACGCCGTGCTGGCTGCCTATTCGATCGGCATCAAGGACCCCGGCGACTATGTCGACGTGACCGGCACCTGCGAAATCAGCATGGTATGCCTGGAGAAGTGCTATCCCTCCACCCGGTACAACGTCCGCGCGCACGTGCTCGCCAACCGCTGGCTGACTCTGTACGTGATGAACGCCGAAGGCAAGGCGTTCGAGTGGTTCCAGAGCGTGTTCTGCCGTGAGATGACGCCGCAGCAGTACTACCAGGACTTCATGCCCAGGGCCGTGGACGACTGGGTCGGGCGCGAGAGCACGGTCACCTACACGCCGTTCCTGATGGGTTCGCGCTACAGCCTCCAGCCGTTGAAGGCCGAGTTTCTCGGCATGACCCCGGAAACCACGCGCGAAGAGCTGATGGCCGCCATGGTGAAAGGGCTGGCCGAATACCAGCGCGAGCACCTGAAAGAAATCTCGCTGGTGCAGGCCATCAAGCCCGTGGTTCACATCACCGGCGGCGCCGTCAACCCGTCCATCATCAACGCCAAGAAGAAATGGATGTTGGGCAACGCGGAGTACATCTTCGAGGAGCAGTCCTCCATGAAGGGCGCCGCCATGCTGGCCCTGAAGAATCTCCAGGAACGATAAGGAGTATCCGGTGACACAAGCATCGCAGAGAAACATGTACCTCGCCGGAGCGCTCATGCTCCTGCTCGCCGAGGTCATCCTGCTGGTCCACGGGAAAGGTTCCCTGCCCGTATCGGGACTGATTCTGTTCCTGATGTTTTACGCGTTCTCTTATACCGTCAAGAACACGAAAACGTTGGCCGGGCTGGCCTTCACGTTCCAAATTTTCGCTTTCTGCGCGTTCACCATGTACTTCCCGTACATGTTCACCGACTGGGGCTTCAACACCAAGGTGCTGATTGTGCCCTCGGTGCAGCTCATTATGTTCGGCATGGGGACCAAGCTCAGCCTCGCGGATTTCGCTCGCGAGTTTAAGAAGCCGGCGAAAATCCTGATCGGGACGGCGCTGGGCTATATCCTGATGCCCCTGGCCGGGCTCGCCATCATCCACGTCTATCACTTCCCGGCCGAAGTGGCCGCGGGCATTATCCTCATCGGCGTGTGCCCCACCGGCGCGGCTTCCAACGTGATGACCTATCTGGCCCGCGGCAACCTCGCGCTGGCGCTGAGCCTCACCATGCTGGCGACTTTCATTTCACCGTTCGCCACGCCGTTGATCATGCAGATCTGCGCCGGCCAGCTCATCAAGGTGGATACCGTCGGCATGATGATCGGTATCCTGAACATGGTGATGGTACCGGTCTGCGCCGGCCTGATCTGCAATAAGATCCTGTATGGCAAGCTGGCCTGGTTCAAGAAGGCGGGTAACCTGCTCGGCCTTGCGGCGCTGTGCTTCCTGACGGGCCTGGCGCTGATCTTCGTGTCGTTCCCCGCTTCTATCACGTCCCTGCAATCCGGCCTGGTGCTGGTGTTCTGGGCCGTAGCCGCCGTCTCATTCACCAAGATGATGGTGGACCGCGCGCAGGGTCCCGAAAACTGGATGGAGATGGTGCTGCCGAAGCTGTCGCTCACCTCGATCATGCTGTACATCGTCATCGTGGCGGCGCACAACAGGGACACCCTGCTGAGCATCGGACCGCCGCTGTTCGTGGCGACCATCGCGCACAATGCCCTGGGTTTCATTCTGGGATGGGTGTCGGCCAAGATGCTCCGGCTGGATGACGCGGACACGCGCGCGCTCGTCATCCAGGTGGGCCTCAAGAATGCGGGCGTCGGCGTCGGCCTGGCCTACGACGTCCTGAAGAGCTCGGCTGCCGCGCTGGCATCGCTCATTTTCGGAACCTGGATGAACGTTTCCGGTTCCACGCTGGCGAACTTCTGGCGGCAGCGTGCTCCGCGGGTGCGGGAGGCGGCGCCGCTGGCGCAGCAGACCTCGGCCGCGGGGCGTTAGGCGCGCCTGCTCACGGTCAATCACCCGGCGTGCGTTTCGGATTTTTCCGTGCGTGCGAGTTCGCCGGCGCAACGCTTCAAGTCTGCCGGCGGGACGGTGACCAGGTCTTTCTCCATGTCCTCGCCGGTCTCCACCACGTGCAACAGGTGCAGAGCCGCCAGGCGCGCGCACCAAGAGTCGTCCATGTTGCGGCCGGTTTCGCGGCTCACCTCGAGCAGGCTGGCGTGGGGAAGCGCGATGGTCTTTTCAGTCCGCGCGCCGTTCTCATCCGTCAGAATGAACTTCACATCCACCGTGTCGGCGTTCCGCAGCGAGATGGCGGTTTGCAGCCATTTGAACATCACCAGGAACTTGCGGCCGAAGGGATCCGGTCCGGCTTCGAACTCGCGGAAACTGAGCATCTATGGCTATCTTACAATGAGTGAAGATGCTGATTGCCGAACTGATAGCGCCGCGCGAATTGCGCCTGACGGAACACGAGATCGAAGAGCCCGGGCCGGGCGAAGTGCAGGTGCGGGTGAAAGCCGTGGGCCTCTGCGGCTCCGACCTCCATTCATATCTGGAGGGCGGGGTCGGTGATATGGCCAACCTGTACCCCATGGTGTTGGGCCACGAGCCCTCGGGCATGGTGGTCAAGACGGGCGCCGGCGTCACCGGCTGGTCGCCCGGCGACCGCGCCGCGCTCGAGCCCGCCCTCTACTGCTACCATTGCGAATACTGCCGCACCGGCCACCACAATGTCTGCGCCAACATCCAATTCCTCAGCAATTCGGGATATCCAGGTTTCTTCCGCCAGTTCCTGAATCTGCCGGTCTCCAACCTGCTGCCCATTCCGCCGGGCCTCTCCTTCGAGGTTGCCGCGATGTTCGAGCCCCTGGCGGTGGCCATGCATTCCATGAAATTCGCGGCGGTTCAGATTGGGGAGACGGTGGCGGTGTTCGGAGCGGGGCCGATCGGCCTGCTGACGGTAGCCTGCCTCAAGGTGACCGGCGCGGGGCGCATCTGGGCCGTCGAACCCTTGGCGCACCGGCGCGAGATGGCCATGCGGATGGGCGCCGATGCGGCGCTCGATCCCGGCGAAATCGACGTGGTGCAGCAGATTCGAGCCGATACCGGCAACCGCGGGGTGGATTGTGCCATCGACTGCGCCGCCAAGGAGCACACCACCAACTGGGCGATTCGAGCGGCGCGCAACGCCGGCCGCGTGGTCCTCACCGGCATTCATTCGGCCGTGATGGTGCCGATCGAAGTCTCGCCCATGCGGCGCAAGGAGCTGGCGATTTTCAATGTGCGCCGCGCGGCTCACGAAAATGAGGCCGCGCTGGAATTGCTGGCGCACCGCACCGAGTGGTTCGCCCCTTTAGTGACGCACACGCGCCCGCTGGAGCGGATCGCGGAAGCGTTTTCCATCAACGAACAATACGCCGACGGCGTGGGCAAGATGGTGGTGGTGTAGAACGGGGCTAGAAGACCTCCCCTTCAACTTCCGGGAGCACATCGCGATCGCGAGCCATCCACACGTACAGGGTCGGAAGCAGGAAAATGCTGATCGCCAGATCGGAGATCAGTCCGCCGACGATCACAATGGCGAACGGCCGTTGTGAGTCGGAGCCGATGTTGTGAGACAAAGCGGCCGGCAGCAATCCCAGTGTCGCCACCAGCATGGTCATCATGATGGGTCGCAGCCTCAGCACAGCGCCTTCTATAGCGGATTCTTCTATCGAAGCGCCTCGCGCACGCCGCTGGTTGATATATTCGAGCATGATCACCCCAGTTTGGACCGAGACCCCGAATAGCGCTAGAAAGCCGACGCCCGAGGAGACGCTGAAGTTGGTGTGCGTGACCAACAGAGCAAGAAGGCCGCCGATGCGCGCGAGCATCACGTTGACCAGGATCAGAATTGCCCACTTGAAGGAGCGGAACATCGTGTACAGAATGATGAAGATCAGCAGAACGGTGAGCGGCACGATGATGAGCAAGCGTTCTTCGGCGCGCTTCTCGCTCTCGTATTCGCCCTCCCAGTCAATGTGATATCCACGCGGTAGTTGGACCTGCGCGTTTACTTTCTGAATCGATTCCTCCACGGCGCTGCCCAAGTCCCGTTCGCGCACGCTGTACTTGACCGCGATATACCGCTGGTTCCCTTCGCGGTAGATTTCGGAAGCGCCGTCGCGCTCTTCGATCTTGCAGAGTTGCGCGAGCGACACTCGTTCGCCGGTGGGCGACAGCAAACGAATATCCTCAATAGCCTCTTTTCTGTCACGGTACTGCGGCAGATACCGCATGACCAGGTCGTAGCGCGCCTCACCCTGCAAGACCTGAGTAAGCGCGTTGCCGCCCACCGCGGTTTGGATGGCATCTTGTACGTCCGCTACATTGATCTGATAGCGGGCGGCCTGGCGGCGGTCAACCGTGACATTCAGATTCGGCTGGCCGAGGACGCGAAAGACGCCCAGATCCTGTATCCCCTTCACCCCGCGCATGATGGCAACGATCTGGTCAGCCTTTTGTTCGAGAATTTCTAAGTCGTCTCCATAGATTTTGGTGGCAAGTTGTCCCTTCACTCCGCTGACGGCTTCTTCCATGTTGTCCGCAATGGGTTGGGAGAAGTTCCAAATGATGCCGGGGATTTTTTCGAGTTCCCGGTTCATGGCCGCGATAAGTTCTTCCTTGTTTTGGTGAAACCCCGGTCGCCACTGTTCCTTGGGCTTCAGGCCGACGTAGTACTCCGTGTTGAAAAAGCCGGTTGTGTCCGTTCCGTCATCCGGACGGCCCACCTGACTGGTGCACTCGGTAGCCTCGGGAAAGGAGCACAGCAGAATTCGTGCCTGGTTCGCCAGGCGGATACCTTCCGTGGGCCCGACGCTCGGCGCAAGAGTGCCGCGCACCCAGAGCGAGCCTTCGTCCAGGTGAGGCAAAAACTCCGAGCCGATCACGCCGCCAACAGTCAGATAGATCGCCAGGAGAAGACTGGCGACGCCCCCCGCGACAGTGAGCCAGCGGAGGCGGATGGCCCACCTGAGGGCGCTGCGATATCTGCCCGTCAGCCATGTCATAACCGGGTTGTGCCACTCGCGCGTCCCCTTGGCGAAAAACAAACTGGAAAGCACTGGCGCCACCAGGATTGAGAACAGAAGCGCGCCCAGCAGAGCAAATGCCACGGTCCAGGCCATGGGCTTGAACAACCGCCCTTCGACGCGCTGCAGCGTGAAGATGGGCAGGTAGGCCGTGATGATGATAGCGATGGCGTAGAACACCGGCCGCTGTACCTCGTGCGCCGCCTCAAAGATCTTCTGTTTCGGGCATCGGTTATCTGCTTCGCGGCGGCTCAGGTGGCGCACGATGTTTTCGACCATCACCACGGTTCCATCCACCACCATTCCAAAATCCAATGCGCCCAGGGACAGCAGGTTTGCGGGAATGCCCTTGAGCTTCAAACACGTGGCGGCAAACAGGAGCGAAAAAGGAATGGTCAGAGCGACGATGATCGCTCCCCGGGCGTTCCCGAGAAACAGCAGGAGAACCACCACCACGAGAATGATGCCCTCGGTGAGGTTGTGGAGGACTGTTCTCGTCGTATGGTGCACCAGCTCGCTGCGGTCGATGAAGGGAACGATCTTCACTCCCGCCGGCAGGATGTGATCGTTCAACTCCTGCACTTTGGCGTGGAGCCCCCAGAGAGCGTCTTCCGCATCCGCGCCTTTGCGCATGGGCACCCACGCCGACACCACATCGTCGTTGTCGATGATCTTGCCGTCCTCGCGGTGAATCGCGTGTGCGAACTGACCGAGACGAATCTTGGGGCCTTGCGAAACGACAGCGATGTCTTTCACACGAAGCGGCGTTCCGCTCTTCGTCGTTAGGACCGTGTTTTCGATATCGTGTACGTTCCCGACAAGCCCTACTTCCCGGACGTTGATTTGCTGCAAACCGGCTTCGAGGAAACTGCCCCCGGCATTCACATTGTTGTTGGTGAGCTGTTGCTCCACCTGGCCGAGGCTCAAACCGTAAGCGATCAGTTTATTGGGATCGACACGCACTTGATATTCGCGCGTCGGGCCGCCGAAGGTAGCGACATCGACGATATCCGGGACGGACTTCAGGTTCTTCTCCACCACCCAGTCTTCAATCGACTTCAACTCCATCACGTCGTATTGGGGATTGGTGCTGACGAGCGTAAAGAAGTAGATTTGGCCGACCGGACTCCAATCGGTTCCCATCTGTGGCGACACACCCGGTGGCAAGGTGACCTGCGAAAGACGCTCGAGAACCCTCTCGCGGTTCCAGCCGTTGTCCGTGTTGTCATCGAAAATCAGCTTCAGGTCGGACAGCCCGAAGATGGAGAACGAGCGCAGATGGGCGACCCCAGGGATGCCGTTCATTACGATTTCGAGCGGTATGGTGACCTGCTGCTCGATTTGCTCCGCCGAGATTCCCGGCCACTGCGTGATGATCTCGACATAGTTGTTCGCCACGTCCGGATAGGCTTCGACGGGAAGCTGGTGGAACGAGACGGCGCCCCAGACAAACAGTAGCAGCGCAATCGCCAGGACCAGGAACCGATTCTCAAGTGCGAAATCGACAAGCCTGCGAATCATCTATTGCTCCACGGTGTTTTGCAGGACCAGCGCATTGGCAACCACTTTCGCGCCCGGCCGGAGGCCCGAAACGATTTCCTGCAGATTCCCGGGGAGCATGTCTCCGCCGGCCACTTCGATGCGTCGGAATCTCCCGTTGTCGAGTGGCATATAGATCCAGTCGCGGTCGTGTAAGTGCAGGATCGCCGTAGCCGGGACGGTTGCATGCTTCTCCGCCGCCAAACCGTGGAAGGTCGCGGTAACGAACATCCCGAAGCGCATGAGCCTAGGATTTTCCACCTCAAGCCGCACCTTGGCTGTTCGAAGGTTCGGGTCCATGATTTGAGCGATGTTGCCGATCCGGCCTCTCAGCGGCCGGTTCGGATAGGCGTTCAGATGGATGTCCGCGTACTCGCCAAGATGGACCTGCGCCAGATCGTTTTCGTAAACATCGCAGACAATCCAGACGTTCGACACGTCGGAGATGGTGAAGGGGTTGGGCGCCGTCAGAGCCTGCACCCCCGACGAGTTGGTGATTTGTTGGTCGGTAATCACTCCCGCAACTGGAGCGTAAACCTCTACGATTCCGGTCGGATGGTCCGGATCGGCCCCCAACAAACGTAAGTGTTCGGTGGCGGTGTCCAGATCGACCTTGGCGTTATCCTCGGTGTTCTGCGCTACTTCCAGGGCGCTCTTGGGAATGGCCCCATTGTCCAGCAGGAGCTTGGCGCGATTCAGTTGGATCTCGGCCAATTGTTCGTTCCTGACGGCTTTCTGATAGTCCGAAAACGCACCCGCAATGTCGCTGCTCCTGACTTTGAACAAAAGCTGCCCTTTCTTCACCTCGTCTCCCAGCCGCGCATCGATTTCCACAACGCGCCCCGAGGCCAGCGACGGCACCGGCACCTGCCGCGACACGTCGGGACTGACCACCCCGGTCACGTTCAGTTCCGGCGAGGCGACGTACTCACCGGCCGTCGCCAGCGGAAACTGCTCCGGATGGTCCACTTTGAAGTTGTTGGCGTCCATAGCCGGTTCGACGGTTGCTGGATGCGGCCCGGTATCGCCGGCCCCCGTTGACGCTGCGGTTACTCTTCTGCCGCACGCAGCAGTTGAAAGAATTACACATAAACACAGACTTGTTTCGAGTAGAAATGAGCGATTCATTGAATCACCTCTCGGCCCACCGCCATGTTCATTTGGGCCGCCGCGGTCAAGTAAGAACCAATCAGATTCAGATACGCCAGGCGCGTATCGCGATAGGCCTTCTCCGCATCCAGATAGTCCAGCAATGAGGCGCCGCCGTTCTGGTAGGAGAAGGAGATTCTGTTGCGGCTATCCTCGGCAAGCTTCAGGTACTTGTCCCGATACGGCCGCAGCAGATTCAAAGCGCTGACCAATGTGACGTAGGCCGAATCTACGTCGCCGAATACCTGAGCCTGCGCGGCATCCCGCAAACTTTCACTGCGGCCGATATCAATCTGAGTTCGCGCCTTCTCACCCTGGTTGCGGTCGAAAATCCGTAGTGGAATGGACACGCTCAGGCCGAAATATACGGGAATCGGCGGGTTGCGCGCAAAATCCATGCTGAACGTCGGATCGGTCGAGCCGTTGGCGACAGCAAGCTGATGATTGGTCTTTGCCAGCTCCACCGATTGCACAGCGGCCTTTAAGTCCGGCCGCGCCTGTAGTGCGACGTTCCGGAATTCTTCTAACGGCATCAAGTGGTCGACAAAATCGAATGGACCGGTGACATCGAACTGCTCGATCGGCGTCCGATCGTTCAAAAGGGTCAGAAGCTGGATCTTGGCCGTGCGGAGATTCACCGTGGCTGTTTCGAGGTCGGACTGGAACTGAACCCGCTGCAGTTCCAGGCGATCAAGATCCACCTGGGCCAGGTCGCCTGCCTGGGAGCGATTGCGATTCACCGCGAGCTCGCGGTCCCAGTAGTCCAAGTTCTGCCGGGCATTCTGCTGCACGACCTTTGCCTGCAACGTTTGCACAAAAGCATTTCGCAGGTTGAAAAGCAGCGTGCGGTCCTGATCCGAGTAGCTGGAGGCAGCAATGTCGGTGGACTTCTGTGCGCTTTCCAGGCGCAACTCCCGCTTGTGCTGCCGTTCATGCAGATAGCTGACCGACCCGTACGGCAGGGTGTTGGCGAACGGCCTATAAACGGAGTTTCCGGAGACGGGTGAAGAGAAGGTCGCGAAAGGATTGAGCTGATCGAGCGTCCCCGTGAACTCCGGGTTCGGCCGAAGATAAGCTGTGATCTCCGCGGCGCGGGACTCATCGGTATTGAGTTGGGCCGCTTTCAAGGTCGGATTCGCGGCCTCGAACCTATCCCTGATCTGCTGCCAGGTAAAAGACGTCTGGGCCAAGACTCCTCCCGGCAGAAATCCCGCCGCCAGAATCGCACCACACGTTCGCCGCAGGAGAGCGCAACACGAGTCGTTCACACTTTTCATCTAACGCGATTCGGCTAAGGAAGGTCACTCATCTTCTGTCCAGGACCGCCCGTCTTTCGATACTCGTTCGGCTGAAATTCGCCGGCTTGCAATCTTTGGGACAGACGATCGGTATTTGTGCCAGGATGCCATATCTTTCGGTTGAAGCTCTTGGCACCGTTGTCGGTTCGCCATAAGCTGAATTCAGCGCGAGGCGGGTGTAACCATCGAGCACCGGGGAAGGAGGGTGCGTGAACGAACGAACACACGAGAACCGAATTCGACTGGTCTTACTGGACGATCAAGCTCTGTTCCGGGCAAGCCTGAGCCGTCTCTTGGTGGCAGAGTTCGGTTTCGAAGTGGTGGGCGAGTGCGGCAATTCCGCTGAAGCGCTCCAGATCCTGAGCGCTTCGCCTGTAGATGTAGTTCTTCTGGATTTCGGTCACGCCACGGAAGACGGAGATGGGTTCATGGCGGCAGCCCGTCGCAATGGCTACCAGGGACGCTTTTTGATCGTCGCCGGAGCGGCTGACGCGAGGAGCTCGGCAATTGCCATACAGCTAGGCGCGTCGGGAGTTTTCCTGAAGTCCGAGCCTCCCGGTCGTCTTGTACAGGCCATCACGCTTGTGACGAATGGCGCCGTCTGGCTCGATCAGAGGACTATTCAGCTTCTGGCCGATCAGTCGGTCGGCCGGTTCCCGCGACTGGATGACCAGGAATCGGCGAATCTCCCGACGGATCGAGAGCAAAAGGTGCTCCTAGGCATTCTCGCAGGCCTTACGAACAAGAAGATCGGGGAAAATCTTGGCCTTTCGGAAGGCTCCATCAAGACGTCGGTGCAGCGGTTGTTCTCCCGAACCGGAGTGCGAACACGGAGCCGGCTTGTCCGGGCGGCGCTTGAAGGTTCTTTAGGGACCGCCAAAGGGCTGATGAGACGGACCCGAGAAACCAACGCCGCCGCAGTTCAAGTTCCTGATTTACCACACGTTCCACGATCATAGGGCACTTCGGTATTGTTCGAGTGCGACGCGGACAAGTTGGCTGCGAGTCCGCACACCGGTTTTCGCAAACAGTTGCTGAATCGTATTCTTAACGGCGCTTTCCGAGATCTCGAGTCGGCCCGCGATTTCCTTGTTGGCTAAGCCCTGCACCACCAACCGCAGCACCTCTGTCTCTCTACTGTTCAACGCGGCTTGTTCCCGATGTTCCGATAAATGCGCACCCGCGGTCCCCGGCGCGCCCACCGCCTCCTCTTCGCTGACGTCCGCAATGATGGCCGCCAGCCTGGGGGTCGGCCCCTCCTTATACGTCGAGAACCAAACGTCGGCGGTGAAAGTTTCACCGTTGCCTCGATGACCCTGGCATTGCATCGATGCCCGAAACTGCGGCGCTTCTTCCCATCGGAGCGCATGGTGCAGTTCCGGCAGGAACGCCGCGATCGGATCGCCGATTAAATCCCCTCCTCGCGGAACCATCAGCTCCACAGCCGCGCGATTGGCCAGTTCGATGAAACCGCGCTCATCGACGGTCACAATTGCCGCTGGACTTGTCTCCACCAACGCCTTCAGCCTCGCCTGGGATTCCACGCTCAGGCGCCGGTTTCGCACCAATTCTCCGACGAACAGTCCGCATCCGGCAAGAGCCAGAGTCTCGAAGGACAGCCGAACGAATGACGGCTCCAGTGAACTGAATATCTCTGCGAGCCCTGCGCAGGTAACGCCGAGCAATGCCACAAACCACCGGGGCAAAAACGCCGACGAAAACATGATGGGAAACAGGTAGAGAAAGCCCAGCGACACGTAAGGCTTTGTCCACCAGTCCACTACGGCGACTACCAGAATGATGATGGCGCTAACCGCCAGGACCGGGGTTCGGTTCTGATCGTGCCACAACCGTTCTAAAGGCAGCATGATTCCTGGAGAATCTCAATTGTCCCTCTTTTCCCCGCCCATGGTGCGGATCAATCAAAGAATTGGCCCAAAGATTGCTTTTACAAGCCCCGCAGACCATCTGAATCAGCCCGGCCGCGCGAGATAACGTCCAATCAAAAGATTAGCCGCACAGCTACTGGAGCACCTGAAGCTTCAGGTTCCGGAAAGTGATCTCGTACCCCTCGGCCTCCAGGGCGATGTAGCCCTTGAGCAGGCCGCAATTTGGCAACTCATTGACGACGGCCCCATTGACCGCGAGCGTCAGGCGGCTGCCTTGCGCGCGGAGCTCGTAATGGTTCCACTCGCCGGCCGGCTTGACCCGGTTCTCTTTCATTTCCTTGCTCAGATTGAAACGCCGGAGCGCGCCGTCGACGAAGTTGTTTCCGAAAAGGTAACCGCCGGCAAGGGTGGTCTGCGCCTGGTAGTAGATTTCACCAAACTGCGACAGGCGGACGCCGACGCCACTGTTGTAGCGCGTTTCTCCCTCGCCGCGCGGTGTGAAGCGCCAGTCCACCTCGAAGATGACGTCGCCCAGCTCCTTGTCGTAGCGCAGCCATTCATGCCCCCCGTCGCCGGCGCAGATGAGGGTGCGTTGGGCGGGGTCCACCCGCCATTGCAGCTTGGGCTTCACGCCGTCGATTGCGGAAAATGGAATACGGGTCCAGCCGTGCAGGCCCTCGTCGGGCAGCAAGTCCAAGGCTCCCGCGGATTGGCCGGACGCCGCACCGGTGGCGAGCATGGCAGCTACCCCGGTGAAAGCTGATGCGATCGCAAAATACGTGCGCCAACGTGTCATAACAAGCTCAGTGTAAACGATGCGCGGCCGTGCGCGGGCGGCGGCCCTCCCACACTGATACAATCGCCTCCGTGGTGCGTCCTGAAAGACGCGTTGTTCTAGCAGGTGCAAGTCCTGTCCGGGTAAGCGCCGGAGCGCCCGGTAGCAGACTCCAACCGGAAGGAGAGATCCGACCGAGCCGAGCGGAGTGTCAAGAGCC
>Ga0326727_10000669_pt1 | contig 137746 bp, 125 predicted proteins | sample MB2enrmetagenome_FD_207643 | JGI IMG/M metagenome (GOLD analysis project Ga0326727, IMG submission 207643) | Lab enriched peat soil microbial communities from McLean, Ithaca, NY, United States - MB29MY | ecosystem: Environmental > Terrestrial > Soil > Wetlands > Peat | place: USA: New York... | reverse complement strand
TGGTTTTCGGGTCCTCGCCCCGTCGAGGAACCGAAAACCGTGAACCCACCCCCTTTCACCGAGCGAGCCGCCCCGCGCGATGGCAGCCGCAGTGCCACGCGAAGCGTGGCGCGAGGCTGCAGTCCGGGGTCGGGGTCGGGGTCGGGGTCGGGGTCGAGGTCGGGGTCGAGGTCGAGGTCGGGGTCGAGGTCGAGGTCGGGGTCGAGGTCGGGGTTAGGGCTCCCTCGTTCCTGTTGTCGAGGTCGAGGTCGGGGTCGAGGTCGAGGTCGAGGTCGAGGTCGAGGTCGAGGTCGAGGTCGAGGTCGGCGACGTTCCGGGCTGGCGCTTGCCCCGACCGCGCCCCTCAGTACTGCAGCCCCACCCTGCCGATCGCGATCCAGGGTGTCTTCATCTCCACCCCGGTCGCGTCGGCCAGCGCGCCGCCCGGGAACAGTACGCCCGCCTGCGCCCCCACCTGCAGGCGCAGGATCGGCCCCAGCGGCATCCGCGCCTCGACGCCCCCGTCCAGCTCCACCCCGAGATCGTGCCGCTTCGGATCGCCCCCCGTGTAGTTCACGTATGCACCCTGCAGGGCGAGCCGGTACGGGTCGACGTAGTCCGCCGTGGTCTGCGCGATGACGGCGCCGAGCTTCAGGTCGAGCCACGGGCGCGGGCGGTACATCGCGGTGGGGTAGACGTACTGCGCGCCGAAGACCCCGCCGTTCGACGGCAGGAGCTGCGTCCCGGGCGTCGGGCGCGAGCCGTTGCCGAGGTTGGGGTCCTGCGCAGCGGTCGCCGCGCGCGCCGTCTGCCAGCGCATGACCTCGTCGAACAGCAGCAGCCCCACCTTGTGGTTCGGATCGAAGACGAAGCGCTTCTCCGTCGTGTCGTCCGGGTTCGCGTCGCCCGAGGCGTAGCCGACCTCCACCTGCGCCACCACGCGGCCGTAGAGGTCCGGCCGGTTCACCGGCGACGGGTCGTGCGACGCCAGCGGTCGCGGCCCCTCGCGACCCCCGAGCACCACGCCGAGCGTCGCGGCGCCGCCATAGGTCTGGATCTTCGTCCACGGGCCCCCGGGCAGCTGGTAGATGGTGCGCTCGGCGTCGGTCGAGCCGAGCTCGGTGGCGGCCTCGAAGGCCCCGAAGACGTACGCCGTCTCCCCGGGGACGGCGATGGGGCGCGCGAAGTGGCCCGCGACGTCGAGCACGCCGACGTGGATGGTGTCGGCGTAGGGGAAGTAGCTCGGCTCCGACTGCATCGCGTGCGTCTGGCTGCGGTAGACGCCGTACACGCCCAGCATGTCCGGGCCCTGCTCGTAGAACGCCGCGGCGATGCCCTGCCAGGCGCGGTCGCCCTGGACGAGGATGGCGACGTTGTCCCGGTAGACGAGGTTGCCGGCGAGCGCGACGACGAAGGGGCTGTTTATCCCGAGCGGCTTGGTCGCGAAGAGCACCTGCTCGACGATGTTGCCGTAGCGGTAGTCGCCGAAGAGGGAAGGGTGGTCGCCGTCGTTGGCGACCAGGCCCATGCCCCAGTGCGAGGGCTGCTGACCGACGCGCAGCAGGCCCACCGGCGAGGTCCACTCGGCATAGAGCCAGCGCGGCTGCACGTTGGAGTAACCGTCGTACTGGTCCCGGGGCGTCTGGTCGGCGCCCGTGTCGTGCGCCAGGTCGCCCACGAGCACGCCGGTGAGGTCGGCCTGGCCGACGACGCGCAGCTTGTCGCCGAGCTGCAGCGTGGGGGTGATGCGAAACCAGTGAGAGACGAAGTCGTTCTGCCCGATGGAGTCGCTGATGGCGCCCGGATACGCGAGGTTTCGCGTCGCGGTGACGTCCAGCGGGAAGCTCCGCAGGTGCTCGTAGCGGAGCTGCTCCTCGCCGTGGAGCTGCAGGCGGATCACGCCGGGCTCGGCGGGGGTGAGCTCCACCCGGCCCGTGTCCAGGACGAGGCGCGAGAAGTCGGCGGGGACGTCGTCCGCGAGGGCCGCGGGGGAGGCCGTGACGACGGCCAGGGCAAGCAGGTGGAGCGCGCGTCGCATGCTTCGGGGTGGACCCGTGAGGAGACAGTGGATCCCCGAGGCCGGTCAAGGTACTTGGCTGCCATGTCGGCTCCCGTCCTCGTCGGTCGCCCCCTCAGCCTCCACGACCTGGAAGACGTCGCCCGGCGCGGCCGCCCCGCAGCGCTCGACCCCGAGGCGCGCAGGGCCGTGGTCCGGTCCCGCGCCGCCATCGACCGCATCGCCGCGCAGGGCGACGCCGCCGCGCGCGTCTACGGCGTCAACACGGGCTTCGGAGCGCTCAGCGAGACGCGCATCTCGGCCTCCGACGTGCGCGACCTGCAGCGGAACCTGGTGCGGTCGCACTCCACCGGCATCGGGCCCGAGCTCGGCGTCCCCGAGGTGCGCGCGATGATGCTGCTGCGCGCCCAGGTGCTGGCCCTGGGGTGCAGCGGGGTGCGCCCCGAGCTCATCGACCTCCTCCTCGCCATGCTGGAGCGGAGCGTCCACCCCCGCATCCCCGCGCAGGGCTCCGTCGGCGCCTCGGGCGATCTGGCGCCCCTGGCGCACCTGGCCCTCGCGATGATCGGCGAGGGCGAGGCCCGCATCGAGGAGGGACCCTTCGTGCCCGCCGCCGAGGCCATGCGGCGCGCCGGGGTGACGCCTGTGACGCTGGAGGCCAAGGAGGGGCTGGCCCTCATCAACGGCACCCAGCTGATGGCGTCGCTCGGGACGCTGGCGCTGCTCGACGCCGAGCGCCTGTGCGTGGTGGCCGACATCGCCGGAGCGATGAGCCTCGAGGCGCTGAAGGGCTCGAGCAGCCCGTTCGATCCGCGGCTGCACGCGGCGCGACCCCACCCCGGGCAGCAGGCCGTGGCGACCAACATGCGCAAGCTGCTCGCCGAGAGCGAGATCATGGAGAGCCACAGGGACTGCGGGAAGGTCCAGGACGCCTACAGCCTGCGCTGCATGCCGCAGGTGCACGGGGCGTCGCGCGACGCGCTGCGCTGGGTGCGCGACGTGCTGGAGCGCGAGGTCAACTCGGTGACCGACAACCCCAGCGTGTTCCTGCGCGACGACGGGAGCGCGGACATCCTCAGCGGGGGCAACTTCCATGGCCAGCCGCTCGCCCTGGCGCTCGACCTGGCGGCCATGGCCACGGCGGAGCTGGCCAACATCAGCGAGCGGCGCGTCGAGCAGCTGGTCAACCCTGCGCTCTCCACCGGCCTCACCGCCTTCCTGGCCCCCCCGGGGCCGAAGAGCGGGCTGCACTCGGGCTTCATGATCGCCCAGGTCGCGAGCGCCTCGCTGGTCAGCGAGAACAAGGTGCTCTGCCACCCGGCCAGCGTCGACTCCATCCCCTCCAGCGCCGGGAAGGAGGACCACGTCTCCATGGGCAGCGTCAGCGCGCGCAAGCTGCAGCAGGTGGTCACCAACGTCCGGCACTCGCTGGCCATCGAGATCCTCACGGCGGCGGCGGGCCTCGACCAGCGGGCTCCCCTCACCCCCAGCAAAGGGGTCGCGGCCGCGCATGCCGCGGTGCGCGAGCGCATCGCGCCGTTGACGGAGGACCGGCCCCTCTACGGCGACATCGCCACGGTCGCGGCCCTGATCGTCAAGGGGGAGCTCGTCCGCACGGCGGAGGAGCGTGTAGGCAAGCTGGCCTGATCGTCCCCCGACGGGAGACGCTCAGGAGAGCCCCGATTTCGAGCCCTCGCCTGGATCCGGGGGTAAACTTCGGGCATGAACACGGGCTCCGTTTGCAGGCTCGCTCCGTCCATGGTGCTCGCGGTCACGCTCGGCGTGAGCCTCGCGGGTTGCGAGGAGCTCGGCACGGCGAGGTCGGCGGCCCTCCCGCCCGACGTTCACGCGAAGCCCACGGCGCGCGACGTGGCCGAGCACCCGTGCCGCTACGGCGACGTCGCCACCTGCGTGGCGCGCTGCGAGGCGGACCCCCAGGCGTGCAATGCGGCGGGCATCATGTTCGAGTTCGACAGCGGATGGCGCAGCGATCCGGCGCTGGCCTCGGGCTTCTACAACCGCGCCTGCGTCGGCGAGTACGCGCCGGGGTGCAACAACCTCGCGTGGCTCTACCTGCGCGGCGCGGGCGTGCCGCAGGACCAGCCGCACGCGATGCTGCTGTTCATGGCGGCCTTCGACGCGTCGAAGATGGCGTGCCTGCGCGGCGACGGCGGAGGCTGTCTGCTCGCGGGCGAGCTGCTGTACGAGGACCGCGTCCAGCCGAAGGAGGGGGAGACCGCGGTCGCCTTCTTCCGTCGCGCCTGCGACGCCGGCGAGGCACGCGGGTGCGAGCTGGCCCGGGACGAGTGAGCGAGTAGCCTCAGCGCGTCGAGTCGGCGTCGAGCTTCATGCACGCCGCGTCGATGCGGACGTGGCGCATGTGCTTGGTGATGTGGACCGACGCGAGGCCGAAGCCCTTGTCGTCCACCACCCACACCACGACCGTCCCGTCCGGCCCGCGGGGGACCGGGATGGTGGCGCCCGTTGCCGCCACCGCCGCCTGACCCTTGCCGTCGCCGGGCTGGTCGCCGAAGTAGAGGTGGACGTCGTGCGGGCACGAGCTGGTCAGGTCGAGCGGGCGCCGGGGCGGTGAGTCCTCGGCGGCGGGCGTGGGGGCGGGGGTCGTGGACGACGCCGCGAGGGGCGCCGCGCTGTCGGTGGGGGGCGCGACGGCGGGGGCGGGCGCCGAGGCGCAGGCGAAGAGGACGGTGGCGGGGGCGGCGAGGGCGAGCAGGCGGCGCATGGCGAGCCATCCTAGCGCCGGAGCCGCTCACGCCGGGTCGGCATCGACCTCCAGCACACCGTGGATCAGCATCTGCTGCACGCGCGTCAGCAGGGCATCGGCGCTCTCTCGCGCTCCCGCCGCGGCGACGGCGCGGTCCACCGCTTCCCCCACGGTCTCCCCCTCGTGCACGTCCTCCACGAGCCGAAGCGTCGCGGCGCCGAGCTCCACCGGATCCCGCAGCGACTGGGCGCCGAAGGACGCCTCGAAGCGGCCGCCCTGCTCGGAGAAGGTCACGCCTTCCGGCACCCGGAGCCGCGCCGCGCGCAGGGCCTCGGGTCCCTGCTGGGCCAGGTCGAAGGCCGCTGCCCTCGCGTCCAGCTCGGCGCGCGTGACGGAGGCCTTGCCGACGCGGTCGGACTCCTCGGTCACGGTCCAGCCGCGCGCGCCCTCCGCCGGGCGACGGAGGATGGTGAAGGAGGGGCGCATGGCGCGCACCCGCAGCTTCTCGAAGTGGTCGCGGCGCTGCAGCGCGGCCCGCTCCCAGGCGTCGTCCAGCGTGGGGTGCATCAGCGTGGCGTACTGCGCGCAGTTCTCGTCCACCGAGCCCTTGCCGTGCAGGACGTGCAGGCTCGCGCTGGTGCCCACGGCCTGCCGCAGGCGCTCGTCGAGCGGGGCGTCCCCGTCGACCACCGGCCACTCGATGACGGCGATGGCGACCCCGCCCGGCGCCAGGTGGGGCTCGACCTCGCGCACGAAGCGCATGGGCAGCTCGTCGCCACGCGCACCGCCGAAGAGGAACGTCGCGTCCGGCGAGTCGTCGGGGCGCGCGATGAACGGCGGCTGGGACACGACGAGATCGAACGTCTCCCCCGTCACCGGCGCGAACATGTCGCCCACGCGAAACTCCACGTTGCCGACCTCGTTCAGCGCGCCGTTCACGCGCGCCACGTCGATGGCCCGCGCGCTGATGTCGGTCGCCACCACCCGATCGAAGCGGCGCGCCAGCAGGATCCCCGCGGTCCCGGCCCCGCAGCCCACGTCGAGCGCCGCGCCCATCGCGTGCGCCGGGTACGCGGCGCGCACCAGCTGCAGCGTCGTGCCCCCGGGGCCCATCACCGTCTCCCCGCCCGCCCACAGCTCCTCGCAGAGAAATACCGCGTCCCCGGCGGGGGTCATCCTGTAGGGCGAGCACACGGCTCCCGCCGCCGTGCGCACGAGCAGGCCCACCGCGAGCAGCCGCTCGAGCCCCACCTCGTCCCCCAGGGCAGCCTGCGCCTCGGCCTCGGTCACCGGATCGCTCATGAGCAGCATGCGCAGCGCCGCGCCCCACGGCTCCCGCACGCGCCGCGCGTGCCACTTCGCCATGGGCGCCCGGGCGGCGCTCGCTCCGGGCGGCACGAGCTCGCGGACCGGCCGCGACGCGGGGCCCGTGTATCCGATGGCCTTCAGCCGGCGACCCAGCGCGCGCCACGCGTCGACGGGCAGCTCGCGGAGGCGGGTCGTGTCCGGCGGCGGCGTGGACGTCATGGGCGGCCAGGATACACGCGCAGCGTCTCAGTCCGTCCCGTCCTCCCGCCAGCGCTTCGGGCGCGCGCGCAGGTCGCTCACCCCCAGCCGATCGCACCACTGCTGGAAGGCCCGTCGCGGCACGCCGCCCCAGGCCAGCTCCTGCAGCGTCTCGGCGAGCGGGACGTCCTCGATGAGCGTCGCCAGCCTCCGGTAGAGCAGCGCGTCCTCCATGCGCTCCACCAGCGTCGCGGCGAGCCGGTCGGCGCCCCGCACGTCGCGCGGCCAGGACCCGGGGTCGGCGGGGATGCGCTCCAGGTGGACGTGGACGCGCAGCAGCGCCGCCGCCGTCTTCTCCCCGAACCCCGGGATGCCGGGGATCCCGTCCGCCGCGTCGCCCACCAGCGCGAGCCAGTCGGGGATGCTCTCCGGCGCGACGCCCCGGCGCCGGCGCACCTCGTCCTCGTCGATCACGCGCCTGCGCACGCGGTCCACCTGCACGACGCGCTGCCCGCGCACCGACTGCCCGAGGTCCTTGTCCGGCGTGAGGATGCGCACCTGCTCCACCTCGTCCCGCCAGCGCGCTGCGCCCGTGGCCAGCGCGTCGTCCGCCTCGTAGCGGTCCATCCGCCACACCGTCATCCCGACGCAGCGGGCCGCGTCCTCCGCGGCGTCGAACTGCGCGTGGAGCTCGGGCGGCACGCCCTCGTCGCTCTTGTAGCCGTCGAACCATTCGTTTCGCACCGAGCGGATGGGGTTGTCGAAGGCGATGGCCACGTGCGACACGGCCTCCTCTTCGTCGTGCAGCAGCGCCAGCATGGCCGCCGCCAGCCCCACGGTCGCCTTGGCGTCGTGCCCGTCGGGCGCCGCGTGCCCCGGACGCTGCGAGTAGTGCGCCCGGTAGAGCTCGTAGGTGCCGTCGACGAGGTGCAGCCGCATCTCACCGACCAGGTTCGCACGGGCGACAAAAAAGCGAAGCCCCGCCCCTCGCCGGCACGTGCCGGAGAGGACGGGGCCTCGAAGGTGCTCGGTCGGTGATTACCAGCGACCGCCGCCACCACCGCCACGACCGCCGCCGCCGCCGCCACGGCCCCCGCCGCCGCCGCCACGACCGCCGCCGCCCTGGCGCTCCTCGGCCTCGTTGACCTTGAGCGCACGGCCGTCGAGCATGGCGCCGTTCATCTCGGCGATCGCCTTCTGGGCCGCCTCGGCGGAGCCCATGGTGACGAAGCCGAAGCCTCGGGACTGGCCGGTCTCGCGATCGGACACGACGTGGACGTCGGTGATCTCACCGAACGCGGAGAAGGCAGCGCGCACCGTGTCGTTGGTGGCGTTGAACGAAAGATTTCCGACGTAGAGACGGTTACCCATGATGTTTCTCGATTTCTCAAACTGCGGCTCGGGAGAAAGCCTTCCATCCAACGAGCCGGCGGGGATCGGAGGGGGGCCGCGAGAGCAAGCTCTCGCGCCCACGTGTCGTGCCAAGTTCGCAGCGAGCTCCGTGATCCCAAGAATCGAGACAACGTCGTCGTCGTAACCCGTAACGTCTGTGAGTGCCTGCAACGTAGCCTTCGCGGGCCAGGATGCAAGGGGCGCGTGATGTTTGCTGCGACGGCGCACCGCGGCTCCTCCAAGGTCGGCTAGGTTGAGCTCCCCATGCTCAGCCGCGTCAGGGACCCCGCGACGCGCGTCGTCTACACGGCCGCGCTCCTCGTCGGCACGGGCTACGGCGTCTCCATCGCGCTCACCGCGCTGCGCCTGAACGCGCTCGGCTTCGGCAAGCCGGCCATCGGCTCGCTGGCCGCGGTGTTCGCCGGCGGCATCGTCGTCGCGGCCCTGCCCATGGCGGCCGTGGTCCAGCGCCTCTCGGCCAAGACCGTGCTGGTCGCGTCGCTGGCCGGCTACGCGGCGTGCGTCGGCGTCTTCCCCTTCCTCGAGTCGGCGACGACCATCGCCGCCGCGCGCTTCCTCGACGGGGTGTGCTCGGTGGCCACGTGGATCTGCTTCGAGACGGTGCTGCTGCGGCGCGCCGAGGCGCACCGCAAGGCGTACGTGATGAGCCTCTACGCGGTCGCGGTCGCGCTCGGGTACCTGATGGGGCCTCTGCTCGCCAAGGGCATCGTGGCGCTCGCGCCGATGCAGACGGCGTTCCTCGCGTCGTCGGCCCTGGCCGGCGCCGCGGCGCTGGTGGTGGCCCTCCGCCTCGACCGGGCGTCGGCGGAGCAGGCCATCGCGGGGGCGGTCCCGGCGGGGGAGAGGGCTGCGCCGGAGACCCCGCGGCTCTCGACCCTCGAGGTCCTGCGGCGCGTCCGCACCAGCCTCTTCGGCACGTTCGCGTACGGGTACTTCCAGGCGTCCGTCGTGCTCTTCCTCCCGCTCTACCTCATCGAGCAGAAGCACGTCCCGGAGTCGCGGACCATCCTCCTGCCGGCCTTCTTCGCCGCCGGGATGCTCCTGTTCTCGAACTACGCGGGGAAGGTCGGCGACCGGATCGGGCACCTCCGCACCATGCGCGTGCTCGCCACGGTGGGCGCGGCGATGGTCGCCGGCTTCGTCTGGCTGGAGTCGTGGCCGCTCATGTGCGCCGCCATCTTCGTGGCCGGCGCGACGCTCGCCTCGATCTCGCCTGTGAGCCTGGCGCTCCAGGGCGTGGCCGTGGACGCGGCTTCCTACGGGCGGGCGAACTCGTTCTACAACGCGCTCTACGCGGCGGGCATGCTGCTGGGCCCCCCCATCTCCAGCCTCTGCTTCGCGCGCTTCGGCGGCGGCGCCATGCTCGGCCACCTCGCGGCCCTCTGGGTCGCCTTCATCCTCTTCACGGTGGTCTTCTGGAGGGACGACCCCGCGGCAGCGCGCCGCGAGCGCGGCGCCGGCGCGGTGAGCCCGGTGATGTCCGGCCGCACGACGGTCGAGTAGAGGCGTCGAGTAGACGCCCGCGGGCGCTCGCCTCGTGCCAGGATCCCGCGCGTGCGTCTCTCCCCGCGAGCTCTCTTCGTAGCGTCCGCCGTCGTCGCCGCCTGCGGCGTGGACACCATCCCCGCCAGCCTCCAGGCCACGCCTCCCGGCACCGGTCCCGCCGTCGTCTTCGACCTGCTGCACCAGCCGCTGCCGGACATCCCGCAGCCGAACGACATCGCGACCTTCCCCGATCCGACGAGCCGCACCGGGCGGCGGGTGAACGCCAGCATGGTCGCGCCGACCAACATGGAGACCATCGCCCGCGCGCAGTTCGACGAGATGGAAGGGTGGGGGACGTCGGCGCAGCTCACCGTGCGCTTCGACGCCGAGGCCGGCGCGGACCCGCGCGTCGCCGCGCTCGACCTCGACGACCTGCGCCTGCGCATGCAGGGCAGCGGCTGGGACCTCACCGACGACGCCGTCTACGTCGTGAACCTGACGACGGGCGTCCCCGCGCTGCTCGACATGGGGCAGGGCAACTTCCCCCAGACCATGCTCGACCCGACCGCGTACTACCCCAACGATCCGCGCGAGCAGTCCAACAACCTGCTGCTCGAGACCGTGGAGGAGGGCGCGGGGCTCGGGCCGGGCGACTACACGCCCGCGCTCGACACCGACTTCGACGGCGTGCTCGATCACCCCGACACCCTCGGCCCGCTGGCGCCCGGGGGGCAGGAGGGCATCGACGATCTGATGACCTGGTACGAGCGCGAGACGGACACGCTCATCCTGCGGCCGCTGCTGCCGCTCGACGAGAAGACCGAGTACGCGGTGGTGGTGACCGATCGCCTGCACGGTCCCGACGGCCAGCCGGTGCGCTCGCCCTTCCCGCAGGTGTACCACCCGGCGCAGCGCGCGAGCGTGGCCCACCTGGGAGACATCCTCTCCGACGCGACGCGCGCCAACTACTACGGGGACATCGCCGGCACAGGCCTGGCCCACGTGGCCTTCGCCTGGACCTTCACGACGCAGCCCGTGCAGGAGGACATGGTCCTCCTGCGCGACGGCCTCTACGGGCGCGGGCCCTTCGCGCGCTTCGCCTCCCTCTACCCGCCCAAGGTCGAGCTGTTCCAGGCCGCCGGGAAGGCGCTGGACCCGGCCGACGAGCCCGCGTCCTGGCAGACGCTGCCCGAGTGCGTGGGGCCGGCCGGGACCCCGTTCGTCGCGCACTGGGCCGACGCCAAGACGGCCATCACCACCCTGCTCCCGCAGCTCTTCTCGCTCAGCCCCTCGCAGCAGCAGGGCCTGCTCGATTCGCTCGACGCCGTCGACTACTTCGTCATCGGCACGTACGCGACGCCGTACCTCATCGGCGACCCGGCCTCGACCGATCCCTACGACCACTTCCACGCCAACTTCATCACCGGCGACGCCGAGCTGCACACCGACACGGGGCACTTCTGGATCAGCGTCCCCAAGAAGTCCGCCGGCGCGCAGCAGCCGTTCCCCCTGGCCTTCTGGCACCACGGCACGACGCTCTTCGACACGGAGATGTTCATCCACGCCGGGCGCTACGCCAGGAACGGGCTGGCGCTGGCCAGCATGGACTCTCCCGGGCACGGCCTCTACCTCACGCCCGGCGACGCCTTCTTCCTGCGCGCGCTGCTGGGCGGGGCGTGCCTCGAGCCCTTCACCAACGGCGTGGACAGCGGGCGAGACATCGATCTCAACGGCGACGGCGTGCCCGACTCGGGGGGCCTCATCTGGTCGGCTCACGTGATGCGCACGCGCGACAACGTGCGGCAGGCCGTGGTGGACGCCATGCAGCTCACGCGCATCCTGGCGTCGTTCGACGGCAAGACGCTCTCCGACCAGGACTACAACGGCGACGGCGTGCTGAACGACCTCGCGGGCGACTTCAACGGCGACGGCGTGGTGGACGTGGCCGGCGTGGGCGAGCCCATCTACGCCTCGGGCGGGTCGCTGGGGGGCATCGTCTCCATGATCCAGGGCACGCTGGACCCGCAGGTCGTCGCCGCGGCGCCCGTGTCGGGCGGCGCCAGCTTCCAGGACATCGCCATGCGCGGCGTCGTGACGCCCACGCCGGTGCTCGAGCAGGTGCTCGGGCCGATCATCTTCGCGGTCCCGGCGACGAGCCGCTCGGACTCGGCGTGCACCAGCGATCAGAGCACCGTGCGCTGGTACGTCAACGATCTGTTCAACACGCGCGAGCTGGAGATCGCCTGCCTCGATCCCTCCGAGCTCGACGTGGGGATGACCGTGCTCGTGCGCAACGCGAACAACGGCAAGATCGGCTGCGCCCGGACCGGCGCGGGCGGCGCGTTCCGCGTGCCCATCCCGGTCAGCGTGGGGGACTCGATCGCCATCCAGGTGCTGGGCGCCCCGGACGCCGTCGACTCGTACAAGACGTGCAACTCGCTGCCGGGCGCGCCGGTCGGCAGGGCCATCACGACCTGGGAGCAGGCGGCGACGTCGTACACGCCGGTGGCGACCGCGGGGCTCAACTGCCCGTCGAGCGCCGGGTGCCAGCAGTACCGGGAGACGTTCTACCCCGTGGGCTCGGGCCTGGTCGCGCCGCAGGAGGGGCTGGGGCTGATGCGCCAGACGCCGACGTTCCGCCAGCTCGTCAACCTGACGCAGGCGGCGCTCGATCCGGCGGACCCCATGAACTACGCGCGCTACTACATGCTCCGGTCGCTGCCGCAGCTGGACGGGACGCCCACGCCGCCGCGGCCGGTGCTGGTGTCGACCACCGCGGGGGACAACGAGGTGACGACGGCGACCGGCCTGGCTTTCGCGCGCGTGGCGGGCGCGCTCCCGTTCCTGCCCCCCGGCGCCGTGACGAGCATGCCCGACTACGCCGACTACGCCACGCCGCAGGCGCTGTGGGACGCGCTGGGCGGAGAGTCGCCGAACCAGGTGCTCATCGACCACTGGGAGATGGAGGGCGTGGGGCGGCTCGGGCGGACGCCGGTGGTCTCGTGCGGCAATGACTACGCTGCGAGCGCGACCTGCACCTCCCCGCCGTCGGTGAGCCCGGGGACCTGCGCGGACACGCTCTTCGACGCCGACTGGCTGGGCGAGACGCTCGACACCTACAGCCAGCCCCACGAGATCCCGCCGCTGCGCCTGGCGCGCCTGGCATCGACGCACTCGGTCGATCCGGTGTCGCTGGCGCAGGCGTGGTCGCCCCGCCTCCAGGGCGTGCCCTTCGCGGCCGACGGCGCGTGGACGCCCAACCAGCCGCTGGTCGCGTCGGTGACGGCGTACCTCGATCCCACCGGCCAGCACGACTGGTCGGTGGGCGATCCGTGCCAGTCGTGGGACGGCACGACCTACATGGACAACCTCCTCGGGCACTTCTTCGGCACCGGGGGGCAGGACCTCTACTACCTGAGCCATCCGTCGTCCCACGCGTGCCTGGCGAACACGAGCTGCCCGTTCTTCGGGCAGTACAGCCAGGCGAATCCGTAGGTGCGTACGTGATTGCGATGTCGGGCGATCGAGAGGGGGGCCGCCGCAAGCTGACGGCAGAGCGCGCGGCTCTGATCGGGCATCTGGTCGTCAACGGCCCTGTCGTCGGGATCATCTGCTTCGCAGGCGTCGTGGGTGCGACGGCGATGGCGACGGCGACCGCGACCGCGACCGCGACCGCGACCGCGACCGCGACGGCGACGGCGACCGCGACCGCGACGGCGACCGCGACGGCGACCGCGACCGCGACGGCGACCGCGACCGGTGGCCCCTCCGAGATTCGAAGACGGGCCGACGTCCGCGCGGAGCGTCGCCGATCGTCGCGGGAACGACGCGGATCCCACGACGCAAGGCGACGCGAAGCAGCGCGAGGTTTCGGCCTCCCCGTCTCTCGACACGGACGACGCGATCCGGGTGGCGGCCAAGCTGGCGATCGATGCCGGTGACATCGGCCGTGCCCGAGCGCTGCTCGACGCACTCGATGCGAAGCCGAAGCCAGCGACGGTCCTGTCACTAGCGAAGCCGCGAGCGCGGAGGTGAACGCGACGGCCCCCGGCACTGCGTGCCGCGCGTCCTACGGTGTTCGGATGGGGCGTGCGGTGGCAGCTTGCGCGTCGGCAGTAGCGGCCGGGGGAAGGAGCCCCGGCGGGGCCGATCCCAGGGGCGTGCGTGGCGCGATCCGATCCAGGTCCCCGTTGAGCCTGTCAACGCGGGCGGTGAGATCGTCTGGCTCCACGAGGGCGACCCTACGGGGGGTCCGGCATCACGGAATCCGGTATCCTGGACTATCGGAGGCGGTCCCGATGGCTGCAGGGGAGACGCGTGCGCTCGCGCTCGTGACGGTGTTCGCCGCGGGTTGCTCGACGACGAACGTCACGAACGTCTACCAGACGGTCCCCGATGGGGGCGACGCCGCCCGCCCTGCAAGCGAGGCAGGGGGAGGAGACGCCACGGTCGCGCCGGACGCGCCCGCAGATGGCGCGATCGAAACATCCGACGCGATGGGCTTGACGGACGCGGGCGCCGACGTTGCGTGCACCGACGTGCTCCCGCCACCGAAGCCCGTCGCGGACGACCCGTCTGACGCCGGAAACCAGACGTTCGTGGCCGCGATGCATACCCTCGATCTCGGCGTGCGCCCTGACGGCGGTGCGCCGCCCCTCTTTGGCTACGACCTGGACGACGTGGACACGTGCTGCAGCGGGGCCCCTGGTTCTTGCGCACCTCCGGTCGTCGGCACGAAGGACTGCGACGAGGTGGGCGGGCGCGACAACTCGGGCGGCCAGTTCATCGCCAACCTCGCGCTGCTCGATCCGACGGTGTTCAACGCCACCACCATCAGCGAGCGCCTGCAGGACGGCGTCTACTCGCTGCTCATCCAGATCCAGAGCTACAACGGACAGCCCAACGACACGCAGGTCGTCGCCGCCATCTACGCCTCCGACGGCCTCGAGACGGTCGGCGACGCCGCGCCCCCGCCGGCGAAGTGGGACGGCACCGACGTGTGGAGCGTCGACCAGGCCTTCGTCCTCAGCGGGGGCAACGGCTCCCCCATCGTGCCCACCGACTACGACGCGCATGCCTACGTGAGCAACGGCACGCTCGTCATGCAGGTCAACTTCCCGCTGTCGCTGGGGACCACGTCGACCGGCGCCATCACCATCGCGCTCACCGGCGGGGTCATCACCGCGCAGCTCGAGCCCGCCGGGGACGGAACCTTCCACCTGACCAACGGCCAGGTGGCCGGGCGCTGGAACGTGTCCAGCGTGCTGGCGGCAGCGCAGTCGCTGACGCTCGCGGGTCAGTCGATCTGCCCGGGCTCGACGCTCTACGGCAACATCAAGGAGCAGATCTGCACCGCGGCCGACATCGCGACGACTCCGACCGCGGACAACACGGGCGCAGCGTGCGACGCACTTTCGATCGGCCTCGGCTTCACCGCTGACCCCGCGCACATGGGCAACGTCGTAGCCGGTAGCCCGACTAGCGGCCCGTGCGGCGACGCCAGCATCCAGCCGGACGACTGCGCGACACCGTGAGGCAACCATGAGCAGTTCAGCAAACGGGCGCGCGAAGGGGGGCCGCCCCGCGACCGGTTCGATCGTCCGGGCCGACCCCGAAACGAAAACGAAGCCGATTGGCGTCCGCGTCACAAAGGCGAACGGCAAGCGTAGGGTGGTCCCATTCCACCTCGGCACGACGCGCGACGATGCGATCGCCCTTGCTCCGATCATGGCGGAATGCGCGAGCAACGCCGTGGACGAGGCCGACGGCATGACGGTAGCGAGATATGTCGAGCGGTGGTGCGAGTGGCGCGAGGCGCGGGGTCTCCGATGCGTCGAGGACGACAGGACGAGGCTCGCGCACGTGCTCCCGACGATCGGGCACCTGCCGGTCACGACTATCTGTCGCGATGACTTGAAGGCCCTGGTGATGCTTCTCGACGCGAAGGTCCGGCGCGGCTTCACCTTGACCGAGGACGGCAAGCGGCGCCCGTTCGCCTGGAAGACGGCTCGGTGCGTGTGGGACCGTCCGTGCCGTGTTCCGTTACGCGCGAGGCGCCAAGCGCCCAGACCTCTGCGTCCGAGACGACAACCCGGCGGATGGTGTGGCACCCCCCGACGCCGGCCCGAAGAAGGCCAAGACGTACCTCTGGCCGAGCGAGTTCCTTGCGCTCGTGTCCTGCGAGCGCGTGCCGCTGCGCTGGCGGCGTCTGTTCGCGCTCGGCCTCCTCCCGCGGCTCTCGGCGCTGGTGCGGAGGCGAGAGGCAGGGTCCTGTCGTGTGTTTCCGCCGCTGCCGGCGAGCCTGCTTCCCGTCCCGAAGAGGCGTCGGAGGGTTTCGGCTTCAGTTTCGGCTTTCGGCGTTGCCAAGCTCATGCCACCTCGGGAAAACAAGGCGAATGGGGTGGCCCCTCCGAGATTCGAACTCGGACACCCCTCTCGGGGCCGCGGGTTTTAAGCCCACTGCGTCTACCGTTCCGCCAAGGGGCCAGCGCCTTTTCGTTACCCCGAGGGTTACGCGGGGTCCACAGGGTAGCCGAGCCACCGGGGCGGGTAGGGTCGTCCCGCGGGAGGAGATGGGCCGCGACCTCGACCTCGACCTCGACCTCGACCTCAACCTTCCCCCGTTTCCATTGACGCCGTTATGCCGCGTCGAGGAACTCCTGTTCGACGGCGGCGGGTGTTTTGTAGTCGAGCGACGAGTGTAGGCGACGGCGATTGTAGAAGACCTCGATGTATTCGAAGAGCGCGTGACGCAGCTCGAGGGCGTTGCGCCAGCGGCGACGGTGGACGAGCTCTGTCTTGAGGGTCGCGAAGAAGGACTCGGCGACGGCGTTGTCCCAGCAGTTGCCCGTGCGGCTCATGCTGACGGTGACCCCCAGCTCCGCGAGGCGCTGGCGGTACTCGTGGCTCGTGTACTGGCAGCCGCGGTCCGAGTGGTGGAGCAGCCCCGGCGGTGGGGCGACGCTTCTGCACTGCGCTCTGAAGCGCCGCCAGCGTCAGACGCGTCGTGGCGGTCACGTCGATGGCCCAGCCGACGACGGCACGCGAAAACAGGTCCAGGATCGTCGCGACGTACGCCCAGCCCTCATCGGTCCAGACGTACGTGATGTCGGTGACCCAGCGCTCGTTGGGCCGCGTGGCGGTGAAGTCGCGAGCCAGCTCGTTGGGAGCGACGGGGTGGCTCGGGTCACGGACCGTCGTCTGCACGCGCTTGGGAGGGGCCGGCGGCGTCAGTCCCATGCCCCGCATCGCCCGCTCGACGCGCCGCTTGGAGGTCCGCACGCCGCGGCCGCGCAGCTCGCGCAGCACCCGCGGACTGCCGTACGTCTCGCCGCTGTCGACGAAGACCTGCCGGATCGCTTCGCAGAGCGTCGCCTCCGCCAGCACCCGACGGCTCGGGGGCCGACGGGCGAAGGCGTAGTAGCCCTGGGGGCTGACGCCGAGCAGCCGGCAGAGAGCCCGAACCGGGAACGACGCCTTCTCCGCGTGGATGAACGAGAACCTCACTCGCTTTCCTTCGCGAAGAAGGCCGCTGCTTTTTTTAGGATCGCCTTGTCCATCTCCAGCGAATCGCGCTCCTTGCGGAGCTGCTCGTTTTCGCGCTCCAGGCGCTGGACCTTCTCTTCGAGTGTCTCGCCGATCGGAGGGGCTGCCGCCGCCTTCGTCGTACGGGCCTTCTTCAAGCGCTTCCCCATGCGGAGATCTTTGTACCAGTTGCGGAGCGTCCAGTAGCTGACGCCCAGATCCGAAGAGACCTGCGTGTACGACCGACCCGTCCGCTCCAGAAGCCGGACGGCGTCTTCCTTGAACTCCTGCGTGTAGACACGAGACATCGGGAACCTTCCCTTCTCGCGTCAACAGGAACGAGGGAGCCCTACTGCGACCGCGACCGCGACCGCGACTGCGACTGCGACCGCGACCCCGACCCCAGCGCACTCCCCCGCCTCGCACTTGCTACGGCGGCCGAGGTGCGGCAAGACGAGGCATGGCCTTCCGCGCTCCCGTCACCGCGCTTCTCGTCCTCGTCTCGGCCGGGGCGCTCGCATGCACACGAGCCGCACCCCCTGCCCCCGTGACGCAGGTCACGAGCCCTGCGCTGCTGCCCTCGAGCGACGGCTCCGACCTCCTCGGCACGACTCCGCCGGAGTGGGAGGCCACGCACTGGCTCAACTCGAGGCCGCTCACGCTCGCGGAGCTCCGCGGCAAGGTGGTGCTCGCGCGGTGGTGGACGGCCGGCTGCCCTTACTGCGAGGTGACGGCGCCGGCGCTCCGCGAGTTCGACCGCGAGTACGGCGGGCGCGGGCTGCAGGTGATCGGCTTCTACCACCACAAGGAGGACGGGCCGCTCGACTACGCCGTCGTCGATCGCACGGCGACGAAGTACGGCTTCACGTTCCCCGTCGCCGTCGACCCTGACTGGCACACGCTCATCCGGTGGTGGGACCCGGAGCACAAGAACCGGAGCTTCACGAGCGTGAGCTTCCTCATCGACAAGCACGGCACGATTCGTCACGTCCACCCCGGCGGCGAATACGCGAAGGGGGAGCCGGCCTACGACGCGATGAAGGGGGCGATCGAGAAGCTGCTGGCCGAGTAGGCCGACGACGAGGCGTCGTGCAGGGCGGACCCTGCCGCGAGGGAGGCGGATCGCGCCGCGAGGGAAGCGGACCTCACCCGGAGAAGAGCGGTTCACGCCCGGAGGGAAGCGGACCACGCCGCGAGCAAGGCGGACCGTGCCGCGAGGGAAGCGGTCTTCGCCGGGAGAAGAGCGGATCGCGCCCGGAGAGAAGCGGACAAAGCCGCGTGTGAGGCGGATCTTGCCGCGAGGAAAGCAGACTTCGCCGGGAGAAGAGCGGTCCACGCGCGGAGAGAAGAGGATCACGCGCGGAGAGGAGCGGTTTCGACGCGGAGAGAAGCGGTCTTCACGTCGAGAGAAGCGGTCCAGTGGCGGAGTGAAGCGCTCGGGAGGCGGAGAAGAGCGGATCTTGCCGCGTGAAACCTGGTTTCGCCGGGGAGAGAAGGATGTTCGCCGAGGAGAAGAGAAGGTTCGCCGCGGAGTGAAGCGGCTTCGACGCGGCGTGATCGAGCTTCGACGCGGCGAAGAGCGTGTTCGACGCGTCGAAGAGCCGGTTGCCGGGCGGCGAAACCGGGTTCGACGCGTCGAAGAGCGGTCTGGTGGGCGCGAAGAGCGGGTTTCACGCGGCATGAAGCGGGTTGCTTGCGGCGTGGAGAGGGTTGCTCGGCGGCGAACATCGTTTGCTCCGCGGCGAAACCGGTTCACACGTCGGCGAAACCGGTTTGCAACGCGGCGAACATGGATCCGTGGGCGGCAGAACCGCTGGGGTCGCGGTCGTATTCGTGGTCGCGGTCGTGGTCGCGGTCGCCGTCGCGGTCGCGGTCGCGGTCGCGGTCGCGGTCGCGGTCGCGGTCGCGCTCGCGCTCGCGGTCGCGCTCGCGGTCGCGCTCGCGGTCGCGGTCGCGCTCGCGGTCGCGGTCGGGGTCGCGGTCGCGGTCGGGGTCGCGGTCGGGGTCGCGGTCGCGGTCGGGGTCGCGGTCGGGGTCGGGGTCGCGGTCGCGCTCGCGGTCGCGGTCGCGGTCGCGGTCGTGGTCGCGGTCGCGGTCGCGGTCGCGGTCGCGGTCGTGGTCGCCGTCGCCGTCGTCGTCGCGGCGAAGAACCCCACTGGAGTCCTCTCTCGGCCTTCCCATGGTGATTCTCGGGGTCCTGCGGCAGCTGCGGCCGGTGGTGGCGGCGATCGAGGTGCGCGACCGGGAGCTCGGTCGACAGCTCCGGAGGGCGGCGACGAGCGTCGCGCTGAACACGGGGGAGGGGAGCGGGTCCAGCGGAGGGACGCGCCGGGAGCGGTACCGCAACGCGCTGGGGTCGGCGCGGGAGACGGGGGCGTGTCTCGATGCGGCGGTCGCGCTCGGGTACGTCGAGGGGATCGATGCGGGGTTGCTCGATGCGCTGGATCACGTGCGGGCGGTGCTGGCGAAGAATGTGAGATGAGGCGAGGGCGGAAGGGCGGGCGCCACGGGGCGTCCGCCTTTTCGCGACCGCGACCGCGACCGCGACCGCGACCGCGACCGCGACCGCGACCCCGACCGCGACCCCGACGCCCCGCCACCCCCAGCTTCACACGAACTCCGCGTTCCCCAGGGGCGCGGGCTCCAGCTCCTTCGACGAGGTCGGCGCGTCCGGGGCTCGGCGGCGCATGGCCGTGAGGAGCGCGTACCCCGCGACCACCCACACGACCTCCTTGGCGCGTCGCAGCAGGACGAACGCGGCCACCGCGCCGGGCTCCGCGCCCAGCACTTGGAGCACCGTCGCGTAGCCCAGGTCCACCACGCCCAGCCCCGACGGCGCCAGCACGATCACCGAGCGCACCATCGACAGGCCGCCCTCGAAGGCGAACACCGCGGCGAGGTCGACGGGCACGCCCACGAGGTGAAGCAGCAGCGCCGACTCCAGGGCCTCGAAGCACCAGCAGCCGAGGAAGGCCAGCGTGGCCTTCCAGGTGGCGACGTGCGCGCCGCGCAGCCGCGCCGCCTGTCCGTCGGTGGCGACGGCGGCGTGCTTGCGGCCGTCGAGCCACCGCCGCAGCCGCCCCGAGGGGATGCGCGCCAGCACGGCGTGGAGGCGCGAGAAGGTCGACCGTCCGAGCAGGCCCGCGCCCACCGCGGCGGAGAGCACCAGCGGCACGGCGGCCGAGGCCAGCACCATCCACGGCAGGGCCGACGCGTGCAGCGCGTGCGCGACGGTGACTAGCGAGGCGAACCCCGCGATCGCGCCCACCGCGATGTACGCGGCGTGCGAGCGCATGACCAGCCACTTCCGGGCGATGGAGCCGACCACGCCGTCGCGCACCGGCACGTCGCACCGCTTCTCGAGCAGCACCGCGGTCGCCCCGTCGGAGGCCACGAAGCCGGCGGGCAGGGTGATGTGCAGCGCCTCGCTGGCGAACCGGACCGGGAGCATCTGCCGGAGCGAGGTCCGGTGTCCGAGCGCGCGCAGGAGGATGACCATGCCCCACGCGTCGCAGGTCATGCCCAGCGCGAACGGCACCAGCGCCGTCAGCACGAGCGGTCCGGTCGAGCTGACCGCGCGCCAGGTCGAGGCAGCGTCGGCGTGCGTGACGAGCCGCGCGACGACACCCACGGCGACGGCACAGCCCAGGACCTGCAGGGCGAGCCGCGCGCGCCGGGTCATGGTTGCATCGCCGCCGGCTGGGGGGGAGGCGTGAAGAGCTCCTGCAGGGGAGCGCCGGCGACGGGCGCCACGTCCGCGGGCAGGGAGAGCAGCGTGCGGACGGTCGGCGCGATGTCGGCCAGGCGATGCGGGCGGTCGGCCCGCGCCAGGCCCCGCGCCTCGATGCCGCCGCCGGCGGCCACCAGCCAGACCCGGGCGGACTCGGGGAACTCGCGCCCGTGGTCGCGGTAGTCGCGCGCGCGCCCGTGATCGGCGGTGACGAACACGGTGGTGTGCTCGCCGCGCGCGCCCATCCGGCCGAGCACGTCGAAGAGCTCCCCCAGCGTGGCGTCGGCCGCGCGGAGCGACGCGAGGTAGCCGGCGTAGTCGCCGCGGTGCGCGTACTCGTCGGGCTCCCCCAGGCCGAGGAACATGAGGCGCGGGCGCTTGACCTCCAGGTAGCGGAGCGCCAGCGCCGCCGTGAAGCGATCGGGCCGGAAGTCGCCGTAGCCGGGGAAGGGGCCGGCGCGGGCGCCGCGCTCCAGCGCCTCCCGGGTGCCCTCGTCGTCGCGCAGCGAGTCCGCGTGAGAGGCGAGGGACCGGCCGGTGGACAGGACGAGCGAGGAGGCGTCGAACGTGGCGGCGCGGTCGATCTTCTCCCACGAGGCGAACACGGCGACGTCGCTGGGGAGGGCCGAGCGGGCGCGCGCCTCGTCCATGAGGGTCGGCGAGCGGGTCGCGCCGCAGTCGTTGTCGGCGCAGGCGTGCTTGCGACGCCCGGAGAAGATCTCGGTGTAGCCGGGCAGCGAGACGAAGTTCGGCCCCGACGCGGAGATGGGGGGCCCTTGCCCGGGAGCTCCCAGCGCCGAGCCGCGGCTGGACACCAGCTCGTGCAGGTGCGGCATGAGCGCCTCGGCCGAGGTCGTGCGGACGCCGGCCGGGGTCGCGAGCTCGGGATCGGCGCCCACGAAGACCTCCTGCCAGCGCGCGCCGTCGAGCACGACGATGACGACGGCGGCGTCGTCCACGGGGCGCGCGCGGGGCTCGGTGCTCGCGGTCGCCTCGATCGTCGTCGACGCGCGCAGCGACTCGTCGACCTCACGCGGGGGGATGCAGCTCGCCACCAGCACGAGGAGGCCCAGCCACGCGAAGGACTCGCCTGCTCTGGCTCCCATACGGCCTCAACTTCGTCCCGTCCCGTGGCGCCACGAAGACGGCGGATCAAAGAAGAAGTGAACTCGTGCGCAGGTCGGGAGAGCTCGGCCGGGGCGGGATGGAGGCGTTCGTGTGACGGACGTGCGAATTCGCCGTCAGCTCCTCCTTCCGGGGGAGGCGCCGAGCGCCGGTTCGAGCGAAGATCGAGGCATGAACGCTCAGCGCGCACGGCGGCGGTCGACCGAGAACACGAAACAGGGCGAGCGGGACTCCGGTGTCTTCCTCGTGCCGGCGTCCGGCCGGCTGGCCCGGCGTGGCTCCACCCGCGTGGAGAGCTCGGCTCCCATCGACCAGGGCTCGCGCGGTCGCGGTCTTCGCCGTCACGGGGCCGAGTAGCGGCGTTTCCTGGTCCGTGACTGAAACGTCACGTAGGCTTCCCCCGAGCGTCCTTCGCGGCCGCTAAGAGTCCCGGCCATGGCACGAGTGGTCCTCATCGAGGACGAGCCGGATCTACGTGAGATCCTGCAGTACAACCTGACGCAGGCAGGCCACCGCGTACAGACGGCGGGAACGGCCGAGGCAGGGCTGCGGCTGGCCCGGGAGACCCTGCCCGACATCGTCCTGCTGGATCTCATGCTGCCCGACCGGCCGGGGACGACGGTGTGCACCGCGCTCCGCCGCGAGCCGCGCACGCAGGACATCCCGATCATCATGGTGACGGCGAAGGGCGAGGAGGTCGACCGCATCGTCGGCCTCGAGCTCGGCGCGGACGACTACCTGGTGAAGCCCTTCAGCGTGCGCGAGCTCGTGCTGAGGATGAACGCCGTCCTCCGGCGCGGAGACGCCAAGGAGCCGGTGGTCGTCGAGATCGCCGAGCTGCGGATCGACCGGGACGCGCACCGCGTCGAGGTCGGGGACTCGGAGGTCCCGATGACGCCGCTCGAGTTCAAGCTGCTCCTGACGCTGGTCCTGCGCCGCGAGCGCGTGCAGACGCGGTCCACGCTCCTCGGCGACGTGTGGGAGCTCGATCCGGGGGTCTCGTCGCGCACCGTCGACACCCACGTGAAGCGGCTGCGCGACAAGCTGGGGAGCGCCGGCCGCTTCATCCAGACGGTCCGCGGCGTCGGCTACCGGTTCTCCGAGCGCCAGTCCGACGCCCCCGAGGTCTGAGAAGCCCGCGTCAGCCCGACGAGACCATCCGCCGCCGGAAGCGCGTGCGGATGACGATGGCGATCAGGTTGAGCAGGAAGGTGAGCAGCAGCAGCACGAGCACCGTGCCGTAGAGCAGCGGCTTGGTGCGGTCCACGTCGGGCGACTGCGTCGCCAGCACGTACACGTGGTAGCCGAGGTTCATGAACTGGTCGTTCAGGTGGGTGGGGAGGTACGGCAGGAAGTAGGCCGCGCCCGTGAACATGATGGGCGCGACCTCGCCCGCGCCGCGGCTCACCGCGAGGATCCCGCCGGTCATGATCCCGCCGAGGGCCTGCGGCAGCACGACGCGCGTGATGGTCTGCAGCTTGGTCGCCCCCAGCGCCAGGCTGCCGTCCCGCAGCTCGCGAGGGACGGCGCGCAGGGCCTCCTCGGTCGACACGACGACCACCGGGAGCGTGAGGATGGACAGGGTGAGGGCCGCCCAGATGAGGGAGGGCTTGCCGTAGGTCGGCTGGCGGCCGTAGGCGGTGACGTCGATCGCCCGTCCCACGGTGGCGATGAAGAAGCCGAGGCCGAAGAGGCCGAAGACGATGGACGGGACGCCGGCCAGGTTGCCGATGCAGACCCGGACCAGCCGCGCGAGCCTGGAGTCGATGGGGGCGTACTCGCTCAGGTAGACGGCGGTGGCCACCCCGGCGGGGACGGCGACCACGGTCATGAGCAGCGTGAGCGCGACCGTGCCGAAGATGGCGGGGAAGATGCCTCCCTTGGTCATCCCGTCGGTGGGAGCCTGCGAGAGAAACTGCCACGAGAGGACCTGCGAGCCGCCCACCACCACGTCGCCCACGACGATGACGAGCATGAGCAGGATGATGAGGGTGGCCACGGTGGTGAGGCCGATGAGCGTGCGGTCGGCGACGTTGACCTGCCGGCGCAGCTGTCCCTTGCCGGGGTTGCTCCCGCGCGATGCGTCGAGCGAGAGGTCGCTCACCGGGAGCCCCCGAGGCGCTTGCGCATGCCGAAGACGATGCGCTCGCCCATCAGGTTGACCCCCAGCGTGCTCAGGAAGAGCAGCGCGCCGAGCATGAAGAGCACGTGGTAGTGGGGGCTCCCCACGACGACCTCGCCGAGCTCCTGCGCGATGGTGGCGGTCACCGTGCGGGTGGAGTGCTCGAGGTTGGCGTCGAGCAGCGCCGCGTTGCCGGAGGCGAGGACGACGATCATGGTCTCGCCGATGGCGCGGCCGAAGCCGAGCACGACCGCCGCGGCGATGCCCGGGAGGGCGGCGGGGAGGATGACCCTCAGCAGCGCCTGGGAGCGCGTCGAGCCCAGGCCGACGGCCGCCGTCCGGTACGAGTCCGGGACGGCGCGCAGGGCGTCCTCCGACACCGAGAAGATGACCGGGCAGACGGCGAAGGCGAGCCCGAGGCCGGCCACGATGGCGTTGAGGCGGTGCTCCGCGCCGAAGACCTTCTGCACCCAGGTCGCCAGCACGATGAGGGCGAAGAAGCCGACGACGACCGAGGGGACGCCCGCCAGCAGCTCGATGGCCGGCTTGAGGTACTCGCGGATCCTCTTGTGCGCGAACTCCGCCACGTAGATGGCCGCGCCGATGCCGAGCGGGACGGCGACCAAGAGGGCGACGAAGGTGACCTTGAGGGTGCCCACGAAGAGCGGCACGACGTTGTACTTGGGGACGTCGCTGACCGGCTGCCACATGAAGCCGGCCTCCCTGGAGGGAGCGAACAGGGTGCCGAAGTTGACCTCCTGGTGGACGGCGCTGCTGGTGAAGATGGGCAGCGCCTCCTTGGCGACGAACACCAGGATGAGGAGCACCGAGCCGATCGACAGCAGCGAGACGAGCCTCACCGCCAGCTCGGCGAGCTGCTCGCCCCAGCGGCGCCCCCCGCGCAGCGAAGGGGTCCGGCTCTTCGGGGTCTCCCGGGCGGACGTCACGGCGCTGGCCATGGCTCAGGTCTTGGGCAGCGGGTAGTAGCCCACGTCGCCGATGACCTTCTGGCCGTCGGCGCTCACCGTCCAGTCGATGAACTTCTTGGCCGTGCCCGTCGGCGCGCCCGAGGTGTAGAAGAAGAGGAAGCGGCTGATGGGGTAGGCGCCGCTCTGCGCGGTCTCGAGCGACGGTGCGACCGCGGGAGAGGCGTCGTCCTTCTTCACCTTGAGGGCGTGGATGCCCTCGAGGTAGGCGATGCCGCCGTAGCCGATGCCGAACTCGTCGCCCTTGACGGCGTTGACCACCGCCGACGTGCCCGCGAGCGTCTGCGTGGCCGGGGCGAAGTCCTTGTTCTCCAGCACGTGCTCCTTGAAGTAGCCGTACGTCCCGGAGTTGTTCTCGCGCCCGTAGAGGACGATGGCGTGATTGGGTCCGCCCACGTCCTTCCAGTTGGTGGTCTCGCCCAGGTAGATGCGGCGCAGCTGGGGGATGGAGATCTCGGTGAGGGGGCTCTTGGCGTTGACGTAGACGGCGAGGGCGTCGAGCGCGACCTTGGTCTCGACCACGGGGGCGCCCCGCTTGGCCTGGGCCTCCTCCTTCTCCTTGTCCTTCATCGGACGGCTGGACTCGCAGATGTCGGTCGTGCCGTTGATGAGCGCGGCGATGCCGGTGCCCGAGCCCCCGCCGGTCACCTGGATGGTGATGCCGGGGTTCTTCTTCATGAAGTCCTCGGCCCAGCGCTGGCCGAGGATGACCATCGTGTCGGACCCCTTCAGCGTGATGGCGGTCTTCTCCGACATCGTCACCGCGCCGTCGGCGCCGGTCGTCTGGGTCGACTGCTGCTCACTCCGGGTGCAGGCGGCCAGGCACAGGGCAGCCAGAGCTACGACGGGACCACGACCCATTGGACTTCCTCCGGCGACGAGTCTCCACCCGCTTTGTGACGTTCGGGTGACGGTCTCGGCGGGAGACCGTTTCAGGCCACGGCATACACGAGACGGATGGGGCCGGGTAGGACGCCGCTCAGTCCTCCGGGATGGCGCCGAACTCCCCCGCCTCGAAGTCGACGATGGCCTGGCGGATCTCGTCGCGCGTGTTCATCACGAACGGCCCGTACTGGACGATGGGCTCGCCGAACGGCTCGCCGCCCAGCACGAGCACGTGCGCCTCCTCGCTCGCCGCGAGGTCCAGCCGGGCGCCGTCGTTCTCGAAGAGCACCAGCTCGCCCGCGCCCGCCGTGCGCCCCGCCACGCTGACCCGTCCCGAGGTGACGATCGCCATCGCGTTGTGCGCTGCCGGAAGCGTCACGGTCAGGCTCCCCGACGCCGCGAGCTTCACGTCGAGCAGCGTGACCGGGGTGAAGGTCCGCGCGGGGCCGCGGGCGCCCGCGTGCTCGCCGGCGATGACCCGGACGGTGCCCGCGCCGCCCGGGAGCGTCACCACCGGGATGTCCTTCGCCGTGATGGGCTGGTACCCGGGCCGGGCCATCTTGTCCCTCTTCGGGAGGTTCACCCAGAGCTGCATCATGTGCATGCGGCCGCCGCGGCGGGTGAAGCTCTCCTCGTGGTACTCCTCGTGGAGGATCCCGGCGCCGGCGGTCATCCACTGCACGTCGCCGGGGCCGATGACGCCCGCGTTCCCCGCGCTGTCGCGGTGGGCCACCGCGCCCTCCCAGGCGATGGTGACGGTCTCGAAGCCACGGTGCGGGTGCCACCCCACGCCCCGCTTGCCGCGGGCGAGCGGGGCGAACTCGCGGGGCGGTCCGTAATCCATGAGGACGAACGGGCTCACGCGCTCGGCGGGCAGCGCGGGGCGAGGGAAGTAGGTGGAGACCTGGAAGCCGTCGCCCACCCAGTGCGACGGCGTGCTCCGGAAGATGCCTGCGATGCTCCGCGCGCCCGGGCTGGCGAGCGGTTCGACGTTCTGAGCCATGACGCCCAATGTAAGGCGGGCCCCGCGGGGCGGAATCGCGATTCGTCCGATGGGACCTATCGGCTCAGGGCACCTCGGCCATGGTCGGGGAGGCGAAGATCTCCACCTCGCTCAGGCACATGCCGGTGTTCTTCGTCACCATGAAGCGCACGTAGCGCGCGGTGATGTCGTGGCAGCGGACCCTCCAGGGCCACGCCTGGGTGAAGACCCGGGTCCGGGTGGCGATGGTCTCGAAGTTCACGTTGTCGTTCGAGATCTGCACCTCGAGCGGGATCTGCTGCTCCTCCGCGCCGTCCCCGCGGTTGTAGATCCGTATGGATCCGATCGAGGTGGGAGCGCCGAGGTCGATCATCTCCCAGGGGTGGTCCTCCCCCCGGGTGTACGCCCCTTTCTCCGACTCGAGGCTGCCGTTGACCAGCGTGTTCGGCGACGGCGCGTCGTCCGGCCGCGAGCTCTGGTAGACGGCCTTGCCGCGGGCGAGGTCGCGGGGACCGAGGGCGAGCATGAGCGAGTGCCGGAAGTAGAAGACGAAGAGGAGCGCGAGGCCGGCCGCCAGCCAGCGCTTGCCGGCCGCCGAGAGCGTGAAGTGTCCGTCGGCGTCGATGATCCGGCGCCCCAGGGCGATGCAGGGCTTCTCCACGACCCGGTGGACGAGCTCGGCGGCCACGAGCGTCCCTGCGAACAGGACCAGGAGGCGCGTCCACGGCTGCTCCGAGTCGGGGGCGAGCTCGGCATATTTCGGCCAGAGGCTCCGCGCGCCGGTCTCCAGCCGCAGCGTGACGGGGTGCAGGAGGTAGATGGCGTAGGAGCGCGCGCCGAGGAGCTCGAAGGCGCGGCCGAGTCCGGGCAGCCACAGCACGTACCCGCGATCGAGCGACGCATACGCGACGAGGAGCCCGGACAGCATCCACAGGGCGATGAAGCCCCCGTGGTGCATGACGTACACCGGGGCTGCCGCGGGCAGGCACGCGATGAGCAGCAGCGCCATCGGCAGGACGACCCAGCGCATCAGGCCCTTGGGCATCAGCGCCGGCGCCGCGCTCTTCAGGTGGCCCAGCACCAGCGCGAGCGCGACGCCCGCCATCAGCGAGTCGAAGCGGTTGTGCGAGCAGTACATGTCCTCGGACGTCGCCACGAGGGTCTTGTCCGCCGGGTGCAGGATGGCGCGGGAGAGGATGCTGCACAGGGCGACGCCGGCCGCCGCGCCCAGCCGCCGGTTGGTGGTGCGGAACACCAGGAAGAGCACCGGCAGGAGCAGGTAGAAGTGCTCCTCCACCGAGAGGCTCCAGTAGACGTTGAGCTGCCAGGGGCCGCCGCCGAAGGCGAACATGTAGTTGTAGACGCCGCCGAAGAAGGCCAGGAACTCCTTCAGCCACTCCTGCCGCGTGCCGAACTCGACCGGGAAGATGCCCGTCATCAGGCGCACGAAGAGCGCGACGGTGAGCGCGGCGGGCATGATGCGGAAGAAGCGCCGCACGTAGAACGTCTTGAGCCCCGGCCGGGCGAGGTCGAACCCGTCGATGAAGGAGTGCTCGCCCTCCAGCGGCGGCAGGAGCCGCACCAGCGAGAGGGTCACCACGAAGCCGGAGATGACGAAGAAGAGATCCACCCCCGACCAGGGGTCGTGCAGCATCGCGGGCAGGAACTTCTGCAGCGGCGGCCAGTGCACGCAGAGCACGAGCAGGGCGGCGAACGCCCGGAGCCGTTCGATCTCTTTGAGTTTCAAGGCGCGCCCAAGTTGGCTGCGGAGGGCGGTCGCAGTCAAAGACTCTTCGCTGTCCTGCCCGGAAAAAAAGCGGAGACCCGTGTACGCTCTCACTGTGGCGGAGCTCGTCCTCACGGTGATCTTCCAGCAGGGCACCGAGCTCCTGGCGCAGGAGCGCCACGTCGCCCGCGGGGCGTTCTTCCTCCCCGCGCCCGAGCCGCCGCCCGAGCCCCTCGCCGAGCTGGTGCTTCGCGTGGAGGGCTCCGGCGGCGAGGTCGTCGAGCTGCCCGTCCGCGTCGTGCAGATCTCGCCCACGCACGTGGCCCTCGCCCTGCGGGACATCGACGCGGCGCGGACCGCGCTCGCGCCGCTCTTCCAGGGAGCGCGCACCGGCCCCGGCGGGGAGGGCGCCACGTGGGTCTTCTGGGGCAGGCCCGAGCCGGAGGCCCAGCCGCTCCTCGATCTCCCGCGCGAGGCGGAGGACGCCCCGGAGGTCCCGATGGAGCCGCCCACCCAGGTCGACGAGAAGCTCCTCTACGACCAGATCCGCGCCATGAGCTCGCCGGAGAAGATGCAGCTGGCGCTCCACGGGGACCGCACCGCGCGCCTGCTCCTTCTCAAGGACGTGAACAAGAACGTCCAGACCTTCCTCCTCCAGAACGCGCGCATCACGGTGGACGAGGTCCGCTACATCGCCGGCTACCGGCAGGCCAACCCGGACGTGCTCGTCGCCATCGCGGCCCACCGGGAGTGGAGCCAGAACCAGGGTGTGCTCGCCGCGCTGGTGCGCAACCCCAAGACCCCCTCGATGACCGCGGTGAAGCTGCTCGACAAGATCGCCCCCGCCGAGCTCCGCCGCCTCGCCAAGAGCGGCGAGGTGCCGCGTCCGGTGCAGGCCGCCGCGCGCAAGAAGGTGACGGAGTAGCGGCGGCTGCTGCGCTATTTCTTCCTCAGGTGGCGGCTCACCTCGGCGGCGCCGCGCTCGCGCAGCGCGACGCAGAGCGAGGCCTCCTCCAGCCGCTCGGCGAGCGGGCGCTTGATGCCCTCGAGCCCGGCGGTGGCGCCGGCGAAGAACGCCGCCGCCTCGTCGCGCAGGGCACGCGTGCAGAGACCCCCGGCCACGGTCACCAGGACGTCCTGCCCGAGCGAGCCGGGAGCGTGGCGGCGGAGCGCCTCCCAGTGCTCCTTCTCCCACGCGAAGAGCCGCGGCGCCCCCTCCGGCCGGGACATGGCCGAGCCGAACACCGACGTGATCTCCGAGAGCTTCACCTCGTCGGTCAGGGTCAGGTCGAGCGCCCTTCCCAGGACCACCGGGTCGTCGAACATCCCCATGGCGCGGAGCGCGATCGCGCGATCCTCCGGCTGCGAGGCGCTCCTGGCCGCGGCGCGGAGCTCGTCGAGGCGGGATCCCCCGGCGCGCAGCGAGGCGAGCGGCACGGCGACCGCCGCCATGTCCGCGGGCACGCTCGCCGGGTCCTTCAGCCATCGCTGCGCGTATCTCTCGGCTTCGTCGAGCGTGCGGGGGTCGCGCGCCACGCTGCCCAGCGTCGCGAGCACAGCGCGCCGCTCGAGGGCCCGCTCGTCGTCCTCCCTCGGGCCACGCGGAGGCTCCCAGCCCAGCGCCGCCTTCTTGCTCGCCATCCGCGCCACCACGTAGCGCTGGAAGACCTCCCGGTCCGAGTCGTCCACGAGCGCGCGGTTCATGCCGCGCAGCACGTCCACGATCTGGTCGACCACGACGCGGTGGCCCTCCTGGTCGAAGGTCGGCAGGACGTCGAGCATCGTGCCCGGATCGATCGCCCCCTGCCTCACCGCGGCCCAGGCGTTCGACACCAGCCCCAGGCGATCGGCCGCGTCGAGCGCCCGCGCGCTGCGGGTCAGGGCGAGCAGCTGCGCCCGGTCCATGACGAAGCGGTAGTAGCCGGCCTCCTCGGCGTTCGGGTAGAGCCAGGTCGGGCAGGCCCCGAGGTCACGGCGGATCGGGTCGGAGCCCAGGGTGAAGCAGCTCGGCGTCTTCTCGGTGTCGGTCGCCACGCAGACCGGCAGGGTCCACTTCCGGGCCGGCTCCCCCCCGCCGCCGAGCGGCCGCCACTCCGACTGGCGGAGCTCCACGCTCCCGCCCTTCGCCCCGCACTTCCAGTCGAGGAGCACCGAGGGCACGCCGGGCTTGTCGAGGAAGCCGCCCGCCAGCTCGCCGACCTTCTGCGCGGAGACGAAATCGAGCGCATCGAAGAGGTCCTGCGCCCGCGCGTTCTGCCACGCGTGCTCGTGGACGTAGCGCTGCACTCCGCGGCGGAACGTGTCGGGGCCCAGCCAGGCCTCGAGCATCCTCAGCACGGCGGCGCCCTTCTCGTAGGTCAGCCCGTCGAAGGCCTCCATGGCCTCGCTGGAGCTGTGCACCGGCTCGCGCACCGCCCGCGCGCTGCGCAGGGCGTCGGTGTCCATGACCCTCTGGACCGCGGAGACCTGCTCGAGCCGGGCGCCGAACGAGGGCTGCCAGGCGTCGACCATCCTCGCCTCCGCCCACGTCGCGAACCCCTCGTTCAGCCAGAGGTCGTCCCACCACGCGGCGGTCACCAGATCGCCGAACCACTGGTGCGCGAACTCGTGGGCGATGGTCAGCGCCTGCTCGCGCCGGCTGCCGGTCGTGGCGTGGTCGGGATCGAGCAGGAGCAGCTCGTCGCGAAAGGTGACGAGCCCCGGGTTCTCCATCGCCCCCGCCTCGAAGTCGGGGACGGCCACGATGTCGAGCTTGGGGTACGGGTAGCGGACGTCGAAGTAGTTGCCGAGCTCGGCGATGAGCGCGGCCGAGGCCTCCAGCGCCAGCGAGGTGAGGCGCCCCTTGCCCTTCGTGGTGATGGCGCGGATGGGAAAGGGCGAGGTCTGACCCTGGACGACGTCGAAGTCGCCCACCGCGAACGCGACCAGGTAGCTCGGCAGCGGGCGCGACGTCTCGAAGTGGTGCACGAGCAGGTCGTCGGGCGCGCGTGAAGCGTCCGGGTGCCCCGCCTCGGGGGCGTTGGCCATCGCCAGCATCCCGCGCGGGGCCGCGATGGACACGTCGTAGGGTGTCTTGAAGCCGGGCTCGTCGAAGCAGGGGAACGCGCGGCGCGCGTCGGTCGACTCGAACTGGGTGTACGCGTACCAGGCCCCGCCCTCCTGCACGCGATAGAGCCCGGTCAGGTCCGCTGCGAACGGGGCGTCGTAGGCGAGCTCGAGCGTCGCGGTCCCGGCCGGCAGCGGCTGCTCGAACGCGAGCACGAGCTCCTCCGGGACCACGCCACCGTGCGCGAGCCGGGTCGTCGCCGTCGCGGAGAGCTCTCTGCCGCCAGCCCGCGCCAGCGCCCGCGTGAGGTGCATGTCCCGGGCGTGCATCACCACGAACGACGTCGGCTGCGGGACCGTCACCTGGATGGCGGTGACGCCCGAGAAGCGAGGCTGCGAGGGATCGATGCGAAGCTCCAGCGAGTACCGCTGCGGTGTCACCGTCACCGGGAGCCGCCCGTCCTCGCGGGGCGCCGGGGCGGGGAGAGCCGGCGCGGTCGCGGTGGCCTGCGCCGGGGTGGGAAGGGGGGGCGGCGTCTCCGCGACCTTCGCACCGCACCCTCCGGCGACCAGCAGCATGAGCATGGCAGAGACGCGACGCATGAGCCTCCCTCGGTGCTTCGGCGACTCCGCACCCTTTCCGGTGGAAGGTCGCCGCGTCAAGGGGTCGAATGTCGCGGCGAGCGCGGCGGGACGGGGCCGACCGGCGCCCCGGGCGCTCGATGGGCCGAGAAATACGCGCGTCGTCGCGGTGGAACGCCGGTTGCTCATCGGGTCTTCATGCGCTCGACCCAGCCCACCCGCCTGCTGTTCCACGCCATGTTCGGTCTCGCCATCGCCATCGCCGCGACCGGTACGGCCCTCGGCGTCGAGGCCCGCCTCGTCCAGCCCGACGTGTCGGAGGGCTCGCACCGGAAGGTCGACTCGCCCGGCGATCGCGCCATCGCCGCGACGCGCGCCGTGGCTCCCCCGCTGCCCATCGCGCCGCGCTTCGGCGCGGGCATCGCAGGGTCGCCCACGCTCTCGTGGCGGCTCGAGGAAGGGACGGATGGCGCGAGGGTCGAGCTGTGTCCGACGCGCGACTTCGACGAGTCGACCATCCGCCGCATCGACGTGGACGGCGAGCAGGTCACGCTCCCGGCGCCGTGGCCGGCGGGGTTCTGGTACTGGCGGCTGCGCGGGCGGGACGGCCGGGTCGTGGGCGATCGCACGACGCCGACCTGGATGGTCTACGTGACCGACGGCAACGGCCCGTCCTGAGCGGCAGGGAAGGTGGCGGCGTTCCTTCGCGCAAAGCGCCGTCCATGAGAACGATCGCCGCGGCGGTGGTGGTGGGGTGGGTCCTAATCGCGGCCCTCCAGGGTTGCTCTTCGTCGTCGTCGGGCGGAGAGAGCCAGGACGGTGGCAGGGACGGGACCACGCCGCACGCCGACGCGGGCGGTAGCGACGGCGGCAGGGAGGACGTCCTCGCGGACGCGACCGACGCGTCGATCCGGCGCGCGCCTTTCTCGCTCTGGACGCTCCGGCGAGGATCGCCGGCGGCGTTCTCAACGCAGACGACGCCTAGCCCAGGCGGGTCTGCAGCCGGCGCACCGGCTGCGCGCGAAGGGGGAGCGGCGGCGGGATCGACGAAGGCCGCCGCACCGTCGGGGTCTCCGGCGCCGCGGGGATCTGCCCCATGTGAACCCGCGTCGTGGACAGCGGAGGCGGGTCGTGGATCCACGCGGGCGGCGTCACGGGGCGCGGCAGGAGCGTCGAGCGCGGGACGGCCGGGGGAAGGGGAGGAGGGGACGACGGGCGGCGGCTCACGTCGGGCACGGATGGCGTCACCGCGCGGAAGGCGTGCGAGCTCGACGTCAGCGCCACCGCCGAGTGCTCCTCGCTCGGGAGGCGCGGCCGCCACAGCACCGCATAGGCGCCGGGGCTCCAGTCGGGGCGGATGCCCGTCTGCGGACTGTCGTGGGTGAGCCACCCCACGATGCGCATGCCCACGAACGACGACGGGTGCATCCCCCGGGACTCGGCCCCCGCGTGGCGCGTCACCGCGTAGCAGACGCCGTCGCGCAGCTGGTAGATGGTGTTGCGTGTCTCGACCCGGGTCTCGCCGGAGAGGCTGGCGGGCAGCGGCGCGGTGCTCCACCGACGCGCCGAGCGAGCGGCGAGCTCCTTCAGGTATGCACGACGTCCGTTCATGAGCAGGTCACCCCTCGGAAGTGTTCGTGCGCGTGTCGCACACGTGCGCACCGGGTGAGCAGGTTGCGTGCCGGGGGTGAACGGGCGTGATTCCGGCAGCTTGCAGAGGAGCGAGGGGCTGGAACCCGAGGGGGTGTGGGTCGCGCGATCCAGGGGGGCTCAGCGCGAGGTGCGCTCGTCGCGTCCCAGCGCCATCACCTCGACGTTGAGATCGAGCACCAGCTTGAGCAGGGTCGAGCGCTGCTCCTCGGTGGGCGGCAGGGTGCTCCAGGAGCGGAGGGCGCGCTCGAACCCCTCGGCCTTCGCGCGCAGCTCGCGCACGCGCGGACCGGCCGGGAGCTCGCTGAGTCGCTCCACCGTGTCGGCGAGGGACTGTTCGACGATGGCGAGCCGCGTGGATCCCACCTTCGACATCGTCGTGTAGAGTAGCCCGCCCATCTGCCATGAGAAAGCACCGACTCGCCTTCTTCGCCGTCGCAGCGCTGGCGCTGCTCGGTCCCGCCCTGCCGGTCGCAGCCGCACCCACCGATCCCGACGCCGCGAAGATCACGCTGGCGACGCGCGCGACCCGGCTGGCCAACGGCCTGCAGGTGGTGCTCCACGAGGACCACCGCACGCCCATCGTGGCGGTCAACCTCTGGTACCACGTGGGCTCGAAGGACGAGGCGCAGGGGCGCCACGGCTTCGCGCACCTCTTCGAGCACGTGATGTTCCAGGGCAGCAAGCACGTGCCCGAGGACACGTACTTCCGCGACCTCGAGCGCGCCGGCGCCTCGGACGTGAACGGCTCGACCGCCTCGGACCGCACGAACTACCACGAGACCGTGCCCGCCAACCGGCTCGAGCTCGCGCTCTGGCTGGAGAGCGATCGCATGGGCTTCCTGCTCGACCACGTCGACCAGCAGACGTTCTCCGGGCAGCGCGACGTGGTGAAGAACGAGCGCCGCCAGAACTACGAGAACAGCCCGTACGGGATGGTGTCGCAGTACCTGGCGGAGGCCCTCTTCCCGCCGCTCCACCCGTATCACCACCTGGCCATCGGCTCGCCGGAGGACCTCGACGCCGCCACGCTCGAGGACGTGAAGCAGTTCTTCCGCACCTGGTACGTGCCCAACAACGCCACCCTGGTCATCGCCGGCGACCTCGAGCCCGACGCGACGCTCAAGCTGGTCGAGAAGTACTTCGGTCCCATCCCCGCCGGCGCGCTGCCGGCTCGCCTCGATCAGGCGAACCCGCCCAAGGTCGAGCTGACGTCCGAGACGCGCCTCGACATCGAGGCCGGGGTCGAGCTCCCGCGCGTGGTGATGGCGTGGGTGACGCCTGCCTACTTCGCGCCGGGCGACGCCGATCTCGACATGGTGGCGCGCGTGCTCGCGGCGGGAAAGACCAGCCGCCTCTACAAGCGCCTGGTCTACGACGAGCAGATCGCGCAGGACGTGCAGGCCTTCCAGGACTCCAACCAGCTCGCGTCCAAGTTCCAGATCGTCGCCACCGCCAAGCCGGGCCACAAGCCGGAGGAGCTGCTCGAGGCCATCCAGCAGGAGCTGCAGAAGCTCCAGGGCGGGTCGCTCGACGACGCCGAGCTCGCGCGGGCGCGCACGGCGTTCCTCTCCAGCGAGGCCTTCGGTCTGGAGAGGGTGGGCGCGCGGGCCGACCGCATCAACTCGTTCAACCACTACACGGGCGATCCCGGCTACCTGCCGAAGGACGTGGCCCGGTACGAGGACGTCACCATCAAGAGCGTGACCGAGACCGCGCGCCGCTGGCTCCCGCTGGACCGGCGCGTGACGGCGGTGATTCGACCGGTCAAGGGCGCCCCGCTCTGCGGCCGCCTCGTGAAGAGGACACCATGAGCCTTCGACGGTTTCTCCCGCTGGTCGCTGCGCTCGCGGGCTGCGGCTCGCAGCCGCCCCTGCCGCCACCGCCGCCGCCGCCCCCTCCCGTCGCGTCGGTCGCACCGCCCGTGGCACCCCCCGAGCCGCCGCGGGTCACCCCCGACGCGCCCTTCCGCGACAGCCCTCCGCAGCCCGGTCCCGCGGTGACCTGGTCCCCGCCCCGGGTCGAGGCCTGGACCATGAAGAACGGCGTCCGCGTGCTCTTCATCGAGCGCCACGATCTGCCCATCGTCAGCGTGCGCGTCGTGACCGGCGTGGGCGCGGGCGACCTGGCAGGCCTGCGCCCGGGCGTCGCCGCCTTCATGGGCAGCATGCTCGAGCAGGGGGCCGGCACGCGCAGCGCCCTGGCGCTGTCGGACGACTACAGCGCGATGGGCGCCGACCACTCCGCGTGGTGCGACTGGGACTCCTGCGGGACCCACGTGAAGGTGCTGGCCTCGCACCTGCCCGCCGCCCTCGATCTCCTGTCGGACGTCACGCTCCGGCCGACCTTCCCGGACTCCGAGATCGACCGCCTCCGCAAGCGCTGGCTCGGCTCCATCCAGATGGAGAAGAACAGCCCGCCGGTCATGGAGCAGAACGCCGTCGCCGCGGCCGTGTTCGGGCGGGCCCACCCCTACGGGCACAGCCTCCGCGGCAAGGCCGAGGACGCGGAGAAGCTCACCCGGACGGAGGTCGAGCAGGCCTGGAAGCGCGCCTTCCAGCCGAGGACGACGACCATCGTCGTCGCGGGCGACGTGTCGTCGGACGCCCTGCGCACCCTGCTCGAAGCGCGCTTCGGCGCGTGGAAGGGCGGGGCGGCGGTGCGGGCGCCGGTGCCCCGTGCGGTCATGGACCCGCACGCGAGGAAGGTGGTGCTGATCGACGTGCCCGGCGCCGCGCAGTCGCAGGTGTTCGTGGCCGAAGAGGGCGTCGCCTACGCGACGGCCGACCGCATCCCGCTCTCCATCATGAACCTCGTGCTGGGCGGCATGTTCTCCAGCCGCATCAACCTCGACCTCCGCGAGGCCAGGGCCTACACCTACGGCGCGCACTCCGGCTTCGCGCTGCGTCACGGCGCAGGCCCCTTCGCCGCCGGCGGGGCGATGTTCGCGGAGCACACGGCCGACGCCGCGCGCGCGCTCATGGCCCAGGTCGAGCACATGCGCGCCGAGCCCATCAAGGCCGAGGAGCTGGCGGACGCCAAGGAGAACGCCAAGCTCGCGCTCCCCGCGCGCTTCGAGGGCGTCGACGAGCTCACCGGGGTGCTGGCGGACATGGCCATCTACAACCTGCCGCTCGACGAGTTCGCCCAGCGGGCGGCGCGCATCGACGCCGTCACGGCGGCGGACGTGCAGCGTGTCGCGAAGAAGTGGCTGCACCCGGAGGCGATGCGCATCGTCATCGCCGGTGACCGCGCCAAGGTGGAGCAGGGTCTGGTCGACCTCGGCGCCATCGAGACGCGGGACGCGTTCGGCGACCTCGTGAAGTAGGTGGCGATGGAGCTCTGGCAGCTGCCCGCCACGGAGCTCTCGGCGAGGCTCGCCCGGCGCGAGGTCTCCGCGCGCGAGGTGCTGCGCGCGCACCTCGACCGCATCGACGGCGTCGACCGAAGCATCCGCGCGTTCACCGAGGTCCTGCGCGAGCCCGCGCAGGCCCAGGCCGCCGAGTCCGACGCGCGCCGCGCGCGGGGTGAGGAGCGCGGACCCCTCGACGGGCTCCCGGTCACGGTCAAGGAGTGCTTCGACGTGACGGGCCGCGCGACGACGCTCGGCATCCCCTCGTGGGCTGGTCGCATCGCCCGGCGCGACGCGGCCATGGTGACGGCCTTGCAGGAGGCGGGCGCGGTGGTGCTGGGGCGCACGAACCTCTCGCAGACCATGCTCTACGTTGAGGCCCGCAACCCCATCTTCGGCCAGACCGCCAACCCCTGGTCGGCGAGCCACTCGCCGGGAGGCTCATCCGGCGGCGAGGGAGCGGCCATCGCCTCGGGCATGTCGCCGCTGGGCCTGGGGACGGACATCGGCGGGAGCATCCGGACCCCGGCGCACTTCTGCGGCGTCGCGGGCTTCAAGCCGTCGCTCGACCGCCTGCCGATGCGCGGCTACCAGAGCGTGCTCGCGGGTCAGGAGGCGGTGCGCGGCATGGGAGGACCCCTCGCGCGCACCGTGGGCGATCTCGCGCTGTTCTTCCGCGCGCTGGATCCCGGGCGCCTCTCCGCGCTCGATCCCCGCGTCCCACCGCTCCCGTGGCAGGAGCCGGGCGCCTTCCCGCTCGAAGGGGCGCGTGTCGGCGTGTACCAGGACGACGGGGTGCTCTCTCCCTCCCGCGCCGTGGCCCGCGCCGTGGATCGCGCGAGCGAGGCGCTGCGGGCACGGGGCTGCAAGGTGGAGCCCTTCGCGCCGCCCGACGTGCGGGCCGTCGTCTCGGCCTACCTCGGCGCGCTCAGCGCGGACGGGGGCGCGGGCATCGTCGCGGCGCTCTCCGGGGGCGAGGTCGATCCCGTGCTCGAGCCGCTCCGGCGCATGGCCTCGGTGCCCGCCGCGGCGAGGCGCGTGCTCGCCCGCGGAGCGCGCGCGCTCGGTCAGGCGAACCTCGCGCTGATGCTCGACGCCATGGGGGATCGCTCGGCGAGCGAGCTGTGGGCGCTCACCCACGAGCTTCGCACGCAGCGCTCCGCGCTCCTCGACGCGATGGACGCCGCCGGCGTCGACTTCCTGCTCTGCCCGGCGTTCGCCACGCCCGCCATGCCGCACGGTGGCTCCAAGAACTTCACCCTCGCGTCGAGCTACTCCATGCTCTTCAACGCGGCGCAGCTGCCCGCGGGGGTCGTGCCGGTGACGCGCGTGCGCGCCGGCGAGACGTCGCGCACGGCAGGGCGGGACCTGCTCGTGCGCCAGGCCGCCCGTATCGACGCGGCGAGCGCGGGTCTACCGGTCGGCGTGCAGGTGGTGGGGCGGGCCTGGAGGGATCACGAGGTCCTCGCGCTCATGGCGGCCATCGAGGGCGAGGTCTGTCGGGACGAGGGCTACCCCGCCACGCCGGTCTGAACGACAGTTCGTGATCTTCGATCTCGCGGATTCAGCAACCGCACCCCGCGACCTTCGCCTCGCTGTCCTTCAGGGTCCTGCGTGCGTCCGTGCACCGTGGGTCCGCCTGGCCGGCCAGGCGGCAGATCGCGTCCACCGCGCGCCGCATCGAGCTCATCGCGCGGCAGGCGCTCGCGCAGGCAGCCTCCCTGGGCGCGGCCGGACCCGCCGCGCCCGTGGTCGACTCGCTGGTCGTGGTCGCGCCTGGCGTCGTGGCGGTCGAGGGACCGGCCGCCCAGCCGGGCGCCGTGCCGAGATCGGTGCGTGCCCGGTCGAGCTGCGCCTGTGCCTCTTCGATCGTCGCCGGCTCGCGCTCCGTCGCGGGCTGCGCCTCCTTCGGCGCCGGGGCCACGGCTCCGCTCGCTGCACAGCCCGCCACTCCGGCGAGCGCTCCGAGCCACAAGACCGCACCCGCCGCTCTCGCCCTGTGCATGCACCCAGCATAGCGGTGAACACGACGCCAACCGCGTTGGCTGTCGCCTCGCGGCGCCGATCAGGCGGCTCGACTTGGCCGCCTCGTTGGCGCAAATTCCCGGTGTCTTGCGCTCGGTCTTCCTCGCCGGCCTCGCGGCCTTCGTCCTCGCCGTGGGCGCCGCAGGGGCGGCGTGCAGCCAGCACTACCCGGCGCCCGACGTGGCGGCGGAGGACGGCGGGTCGGGCGACGACAGCGGTCCGCTCGAGTCTGCACCCCCCGGCATCGTCCCTCCCTCGCAGCGGCTCGCGGCCTCGTCGTCGCGCGTGGTCTTCGATGCGCTGCGCGGAGGCGTGTGGACCGCGAACGGCGACGTCGGCACCCTCAGCTACGTCGACCCCGACGCGCGGGTCCTCGTCGAGGAGGTCTCCATCGGGCAGGACGTCACGTCGGTCGCGCTCAGCCCGGACGGCGCGTGGATCGCGGCGGTCGACCGCAGCGGCGGCACCCTCTCGCTGGTCGACGCCGAGGCGCGCGTCGTGCGCCGCGTGCTCACGGTGGGGAGTCACCCCCGGGCGTGCGTGTGGGATCCCGCCAATCCGCGCTGGGTCTACGTCGCGGTCGAGGACGACGGCGTGGTCGACGTCGTGGACCGCACCCTCGGGGAGGTCGTCGGCTCCATCCCCGTCGGGCGCCTGCCCTCGGGCCTGGCCGTCTCCCCCGTGCAGACGCAGGTCTACGTCACCCACCGCATCGACGCCGAGGTGACCGTCATCGATCTGTCGACGCGGACCGTCGGCACGCAGATCGGCCTGGCCGACGAGCCTTACTCGGCCGATCTCGTACCCAACGGCAAGCCCCTCGGCTTCGAGTCGCTCGCGCTCACCGCCAACGGGCGCCGCGCGTGGATCCCGCACGAGCTGCTCGCGCCGACCCACCCCATCGTCTTCAACGAGACGCTGTTCCCCGCCATCAGCGTCATCGACCTGTACGAACAGGTGGAGGTGCCCACCAACCCGAACTCGCCCAACATCGACGGCCGCAAGAACCTGTTCGACGCGATCAACATCATCGGCCCCGATGGGCAGCCGGACGTGTTCTCGCAGATCTGCGGCGTCGTCATGCACCCCAACGGCTTCATCGCATGGGCCCTCGCGTGCGCCAGCGAGGACCTCCTGGTCTTCGACGTCAACCAGGGCACCGCGACCGACGCCGTGCGCGACATTCCCGGTGACCACCCGGTGGCGCTCGCCCTGGACGACACCGGGCAGCGCATCTTCGTCCTGTCCGACCAGTCGCACACGCTGGAGACCTTCGACACCGACGACGGCAACCTCATCGGCCACACGCGGCTCTACGGCGAGCCCATCCCGCTGGTGGGCACCGACCCGGTCGACCCGCTGCTCCGCGCTGGCCTCACCGTCTTCTTCCGCGCCAACAGCGCCAAGGGCCCGCTCACCACGACGCACGACGACTGGATGTCGTGCGGCGGATGCCACCTCGACGGCTTCGGCTCCACCAACCTCCGCCTGTTCGAGTCGCTGCAGCCGCACGACCCCACCACCGACGCGCAGATCGGTCACATCGGCCTGAGGGACCTCTTCTCCACCACGCCGGCGCCGACGGCCTCCACCTTCGACCCGCACGACGTGCTGGTCGCGCTCAGCGATCAGGGCGGCCTGGTCCCCGTCGCCCAGGGCGCCGACGGCGGAGACGCTGCGAGCGACGCAGACGGCGGGGCGGCCGTCAGCCCGGACGCGCCCACGCCCGCGGCCACGCAGATGGCCCAGTCGCTCGCCGCCGTCGTCGCGCGCGATCTGCCGCTCCAGCCCTCGTGGACCCGAGAGGTCGGCGGCGCGCCGAACCTGGCGTGGGACACGGAGTACTGCGGCAGCTGCCACCCGACGGAGTACGCCGAGTGGAAGGTCAGCGTCCACGCGCACGCCGCCGAGGACCCGATGATGCTCTACTGCGCCGGCGTGGAGGAGAGCGCCGCGGGCGTGCAGTTCGGGCGGCTCTGCGCGGGGTGCCACGATCCGGTGAACGCGCGCATCGGCGACGACACCTTCCACACACCGCGTGGCGTCAGCTGCCTGGGCTGCCACGACGTCGAGCTCCCTCTCCAGGCCGGGGGAAACGGCGATCTTCAGGCAACGCCGCACGACTGGTCGACCGACCACCAGGCGTGGGCGCTCGCGTCGCTGGAGAAGCTGCGCCAGCCGAGCTTCTGCGGCGGCTGCCACCAGCAGTTCGTGTCCGGAACGGGGCTCGTCGGCATCTCCACCTACACGGAGTACGAGAACGGCCCCTACGACGGACGGACCCTCTGCGTGGACTGCCACATGCAGAAGATCGGCGGTCTGGCCGATCACCGGGCCGCGGGCGGCAACGTCTACATGGGCAACCTGTTCGGAGACCCGCTCGTCGTCCAGGAACAGACCGAGCACCTGAGCTCCGTGCTGAGCATCGACGCCCAGCAGGTGGCGGGCGGCGTCCTGGTCAACCTCCACAACGTCGGCGCAGGCCACGACTTCCCCACGGGCGTCACCGACATCAAGCAGGCGTGGGTGCAGATCGAGGCCAGGGACGGACAGGGCAACGTGCTCGCCACGTACGGCGGCGCCGATCCCACCGGCGTCGTGGCGCAGTCGGCCGCGCGGCTCGGCATCGACATCGCATCCCAGGACGGGACGCTGCTGCTGCGCCACGAGCTCACACAGGCCACGCGCGTCCCCTTCGACGTGCGCATTCCGCCGGGCGAGGCGCAGGCGCTCTTCGTGCCCGTGCCGGCGGTGACGCCGCAGGGCACCGTCGAGCTCGACGCCGTGGTCGAGTACGGCGTCGTCCGCGCGACCTACTACCACGACGCCATCGGCGACGCGGGCGCCCCGGCGCCGAGCATCGAGATGGGGCGAGCGGTGGTTCGATGACGAGGTCCGCGCCCGCAGCGCTCGTCCTCCTGCTCGGGGCGTGGGGCTGCCGTCCCTTCCCCACCGAGGCCAGCGGCGAGGACGCGGCAGTCACCGACGCAGGCCTGGCAGGCTTCGACGTGAACGTCGAGTCCTCGGTGGGGCAGGGCTACCTGGCCGTGCAGGCGCGGGCGTGCGGCCAGTGCCATCAGTCCCCGGATCCGGACGACGGCGTGCTCTCCGGGCAGACGACCGCCGTGCCCGGGACCCAGGCCTACGGCTCCAACCTCACGCCGGATCCCGAGACGGGCATGGACTCGTGGGAGGCGGGGACCATCGCCCAGTCGGTGCTCCGGGCCGTGGACCCGCAGGGCAACCCCTTGTGCCCGGCGATGCCGGCGTACGTCGACGCGGGCATGTCTCCCTCGGAGGCCCTGGCCATCGCGGCGTACCTGCAGTCGCTGACGCCGGTGTGGCACCCCGTCCCGCCCAGCTCCTGCCCGGATGACTAGACCTCCCCGTGCTATCGTCGCTCCGACGATGGCCGTCGCGCCGAAGACCATTTCGGAGGACTCGCTCCCATCCCGGCTCGCCCAGCTCGCCCGCGCGCTGCAGGGGCGGTTCCTCGGCAAGGACGAGGTCATCCGGCTGCTCATCATTGCCTCCATCGCGGGCGAGCATGCGGTCCTCATCGGGCCGCCCGGCACGGCCAAGTCGGCGCTCATCCGGAGCTTCGCCCGCATGCTGCACGCCGGCTACTTCGAGTACCTGCTGACGCGCTTCACCGAGCCCAACGAGATCTTCGGCCCGGTCGACATCCGGGCCTTCCGCGAGGGGCGCTACGAGCGCCGCACCGAGGGGATGCTCCCGGAGGCCGAGATCGTCTTCCTCGACGAGGTGTTCAAGTCGAACTCGGCCATCCTCAACGCGCTGCTCACGCTGCTCAACGAGCGGCGCTACACCAGCGGCGGCCACGTCATCCGCTGCCCGCTGCTGAGCGCCTTCGGCGCCTCCAACGAGGTGCCGGGCGACGAGACGCTCACCGCCATCTACGACCGCTTCATTCTTCGCATCCGCAACGACAACCTCGACGCGTACCACTTCCAGGATCTCCTCCAGAAGGGGCTCGAGCACGAGGTGATGCAGATGGCCGACGCCCCCGTGCAGGCGCTCGTCACGGCGCGCGAGCTGGCCGAGCTGCAGCGGGGCCTGCTGCAGCGGACGCGCTTCAGCGAGGAGTTTTTCTCGCAGTACAAGGGCATCGTCTTCCAGATCCGCGCCGAGGGAGTCAGCCTGAGTGACCGCCGCGTCGTGAAGCTGCTCAAGCTCTTCGCTGCGAGCGCCTACCTCGACGGCCGCGCCCAGCCCGACGCAGGGGATCTCTTCGTGCTCAAGCACGTCTGGAACAACGAGGACCAGGCGCAGATCCTGGAGGCGATCGTCACCCCCGTGCTCGAGGCGCACTACCGCGAGCACCCCCAGGCGCGCCGGGTGGGCGCCGCCGGCGTGGGCATCGAGGCCCTCGCGGCCGAGATCGACCGCGTGCGACAGGTGCTGACCGGCGGGGGAGCTCTGAGCGACGTGCAGCTCTTCAGCCAGCTCAAGGCGCTCAACGAGCTGAAGGCCGCGCTGGGGGCGTCGTCCGATCCGCGGGCGAAGGAGCTCGGCCAGCGCGTGGACCAGCTGCTCGAGGCCGCCTTCCGCAGCGGCCGCTTCGCCCAGATCTGAGCCGCACGGGCCGATGCGCCTCGCCGCCGTCGACACCTCCACGGCCCTGGGCTCGGTCGCCCTCTTCGAGGACGGCGAGCTGGTGGCCGAGGAGTCGCAGCGCGTCTCGAACGCGCACGGCGAGTCGCTGCTGCCGATGGTGAGCGCGCTCTTCCAGCGGGTGGGCTGGAAGCCGCGGGACGTCGCCCGCTGGGCGGTCGGCGTCGGCCCGGGGAGCTTCACCGGCGTGCGCATCGGCGTGGCCACCGGGAAGGGCATCGCGCTGGCGACCGGGGCGGAGCTCGTGGGGGTGACGTCGCTGGACGCCCTGGCCCTCGGCATCGCCGGCGACCTGGTGGTCAGCGTGGTGGCCGCGGGCAAGGGTGAGGTGTTCGCGCAGGCGGCATCGAGCGGGTCGCTCCTGCTGGCCCCCTTCCACGTGCGCATCGGGGACCTCACGTCTCGCGTGGCCGAGGTGGCGGGCGGTCGCGCCGTGGTCGTGGTGGGGGAGGCGGCGTCGCAGCTCGACTGGGCGGCGCTGGCCGGGCGGGTGGAGCTGCGGGTCGAGCCGCCGTACGACCTGCCCCGCGCCTCCGCCGTCGGTCGCATCGCCCTCGGGCGTCCGGCAGAGGATGCCGACGCGCTCGAGCCAGTCTACGTTCGTGCTCCGGAGATCACGATGCCAGCAGTCCGAGGAGGCGGAGCTTGAAGATCGCGACGTGGAACGTGAACGGCATCCGCGCCCGTCTGACCCAGCTGACCGACTGGATGCGACGCGACCGTCCCGACGTCGCGTGCCTGCAGGAGCTGAAGGCGACCGAGGAGCAAATCGGCGAGACGCTGACGCTGCTGCCGGACTACTGGAGCTACTGGCACGGCGGACCCAGGGGCTACAGCGGGGTGTCGCTGCACCTGCGCAAGGAGACCTTCCCGACGCGGCCCGTGTTCTCGCACCCGCCGTTCGATGTCGAGTTCCGGGTGGTACAGGCCCGCCTCGAGGACGGTCTGGTCGTCGCCAGCGTCTACGTGCCGAACGGAAACAAGGACTACGCGGCGAAGCTGCGGTTCCTCGAGGGTATGGCGGAGTACGTCGAGGCGAGCACGGGCGAGATGGGAGGCGGCCGGCTGGTCCTCTGCGGAGACATGAACGTCGCGCGCACCGACAAGGACGTGACCCCCAAGGAGCGCAAGCCCGGCACCATCGGCCAGCGCCCGGACGAGCGCGCCCTCTTCGAGCGCATCCTCGCGGGCGGGCTGACGGACGTGGCCCGCGCGCTCGACCCCGACACCGAGACGATGTTCACCTGGTGGCCCCCCTGGCGGAGCATGCGGCAGCGGAACATGGGGTGGCGCATCGACTACGTGCTGGCCAGCGCCCGGTCGGGCCTGGTGGCGAAGGAGTGCACGGTGCTCGCCGACGTGGGCACCAGCGATCACGCGCCCGTGGTGGCGACGTTCGGGTGAGCGGTGAAGACGAAGCTGGGTCCGGGTGACGCGCTGGTGATCCTCGCGGGGGCTCTCGTGCTCGCAGCGGCTGCCTGCCACTCCGAGCCTGTCATCCCCTTCATGGACGCCGGGGATCCCTGCTCCTCCCCGACGCACACCCTCGACTGCTCCGAGTTCGCCGACACGACGTGCGGCACGACCAGCACCAGCTGCCCGCGCCTCGTCTACGGCTGCGAGGACGCCGCGCCCTTCTCGCGGGAGGACTACTCCGAGTGCCCGCCAGAGGCCGGCCTCGATGCGCCCAGCCTCGGGGACGTGAGTCTGCTCGGCGACGGGGCGCTGCTGGGGGATGCCGGCGAGGCGGGAGGGGACGCAGCGTCGGAGTAGGGGTCGACCCCCCACCGGTCCTGGTGCGTTGGCCGTCCTCGCGTGCGGTGGGCTCTTCCTGTCGCTCCCGGGTCGCGCATGGTTCGGTGGCGTGGAGGTGCGTCCCGAGGCGGCGTTCGTGGACGGCACTTCAGTCGAAGTTCTCGATCTTCCACAGCCCGTGCTCGCGCACGAGCTGCATCGTGCCCGCGCCGTAGGGCATCGTCGCGCGCTCGCCGGTCTCCTCGATGGTCGCCGTGGGGAGCGCCTGCTTCAGCGCCGCCACCACCTGCTCGATCTCCTCCTTCTCGTGCCCCTCCCACGCAGCCTGGAGCTTCGCCGCGTCGAGGCCCTCCTTGTGCGTGTCGGGCACGTAGCGCATCACCACGTCGTAACGCTTGCGCTCGAGCGCGCGGATGAAGCCCTGGACGGCGTGCCGCGGGGTGTCCTGCGCGTAGAGATCGATGGTCGATGCGTCGACGCGCCAGCCGCCGCCCTCGAGGACCAGGTGCAGCTCCTGCCCGCTCGGGCTGGTCACGGTCGCGGTGACGACCGGCGAGGCCGTGGGGCGCTCGAGCGCGCGTCCGATCTCGCGCACGCCTTCGGGGTCGTCCTTCACCATCCGCCGGAAGGCCTCCAGGGAGATGCCGCGACGCGCCTCATCGGAGAGCAGGCGGTAGGCCTCGTCAGCACGCCCCTCCTCGAGCGAGCGCGCGTAGGCGTGAAGCACCGACTGGGGGTCCTCCCCACCGCGGACCGCCGCGCCGCAGCCCAGCTGCAACGCCGATGCGCCGAGCACGAGCGCGACCGCCACTCCGCGCGAACTCCGTCCAGCCGCCCCGGCCGCTACCATGTGCCCTCCTCTAGCACGAGCAACGCGTCATCGAGGGGCCTACATTCCCCCCGCGCTCTCCGCCCTCACGCCGGCGCCGGTTTCGCGTTATAGGCATGGATGATGAGCGATTCGCGTTCCGGCGGGGACATCGAGCTACTTCCCATCCTCCCGCTGCGTAACAGCGTGGTCTTTCCGGCCAGCGTGGTGCCCATCAACGTCGGGCGCCCCCGCAGCGTCCGCCTGGTGGAGGACCTGGTCGGCCTCGACCGGGCCGTCGTGGGTATCGTGAGCCAGCGCGACGCGGAGATCGACGAGCCCCGCTACGAGGATCTCTACGACATCGGCACCGTCGCCCGCGTCGTGAAGGTCCTGCGGCTCGGCCCCAACAACTACTCGGTCGTGCTGCACGGCCTGGCCCGCTTCCAGATCGTCCAGCGCGCGACGCTCGAGCCCTACATGCGCGCGCGCGCCCGCCGCGTGGCCGAGGATCTGGAGCGGGACGCCGAGCTCGACGCTCTCGGCGCATCCCTGCGCGAGGGGACGCGCCAGGTGCTGTCGCTGATGCCGAACCTGCCGCGCGAGACCGCGGGCATCCTCGACAACGTTCGCGAGTCCGGCGCGCTGGCCGACCTCATCGCCTCCAACCTCTCGCCCGACCAGGCCAGCGTCTCGGACAAGCAGCAGATCCTGGAGACGTTCGAGCCCAAGGCCCGCGTGCGCGCGGTGCTGGCCATCGTCAACCGCCAGCTCGAGATGCTGCGCGTGAAGAAGGAAGTCAGCTCGATGATCGCCGACGAGGGGAAGGCTCAGCGCGAGCAGATCCTCCGCCAGCAGATGCGCACCATCAAGGAGGAGCTGGGGGAGGGCGGCGAGGAGGACGAGGCCGACGAGCTGCGGGAGCGCATCCGGGCCGCGGGCCTACCCGACGAGGTGAACAAGGTCGCGCGCAAACAGCTCGGACGGCTGGCAGGCATGCAGCCGCAGTCGGCCGAGTACAACGTGACGCGCACCTACCTGGAGTGGCTGGCGGACGTGCCCTGGAACAAGACGACGCCCGACAAGCTCGACGTCGAGGAGACGCGACGCTGCCTGAACGAGGACCACTACGGCCTCGAGAAGATCAAGAAGCGCATCATCGAGTACATGGCCGTGCGCAAGCTCGCCGGGAGCAAGAAGGCGCCCATCCTGTGCTTCATCGGCCCCCCCGGCGTGGGCAAGACGTCCCTCGGGCGCTCCATCGCGCGGTCCATGGGGCGGCGCTACCACCGCATCGCGCTCGGCGGCGTGCGCGACGAGGCCGAGATCCGCGGCCACCGGCGTACGTACGTGGGGGCCCTCCCGGGTCGCATCGTGCAGGGTATGAAGAAGGTGGGGGTCAAGAACCCGGTCATCGTCCTCGACGAGGTCGACAAGATGGGCGTTGACATGCTGGGGGATCCAGCGGCAGCGCTGCTGGAGGTCCTTGACCCCGAGCAGAACGGCACGTTCCAGGACCACTACCTCGATGTCCCCTACGACCTGTCGCAGGTGACCTTCCTCTGCACCGCCAACAACCCCGACACCATCCCGCCGGCGCTCTGGGATCGCATGGAGGTCATCGAGTGCGCGGGCTACACGCGGGCCGAGAAGCTCAACATCGCCAAGGAGTTCCTCTGCCCCAAGCAGCTTTCTGCCCACGGCATGACCGACGAGCGCCTCGACTTCCGTCAGGACGGGCTCGAGCGGATCATCGACAGCTACACGCGCGAGGCTGGCGTCCGCAACCTCGAGCGGGAGATTGGCGCCGTGTGCCGCGCGCTGGTCATGCGCATCGCCGAGGGCGAGACGAACCTCAGCATGGTCGCCGACGCCGAGATGGTGGAGAAGATCCTGGGGCCCCCGCGCTACATGCCCGATCTGGCGGAGCGAACGAGCTCGCCCGGCGTGGCGACCGGTCTGGCGTGGACTCCGAGCGGCGGTGACATCCTCTTCATCGAGGCGACCACCATGCCCGGCAAGGGTAACGTGCTCGTCACCGGCAACCTGAAGAGCGTCATGAGTGAGAGCGCCGCGACGGCGGTGTCCTACGTGCGCAGCCGGGCGACCGAGCTGCACCTCGACCCCGAGTTCTTGAAGGGCACGGATCTGCACCTGCACGTCCCGAAGGGTGGCACGCCCAAGGACGGGCCGAGCGCGGGCGTGACCATGTTCAGCGCGGTCGCGTCGCTGCTGCTCCACTGTCCGGTGAAGAAGGAGGTCGCCATGACGGGGGAGATCACCCTGCGCGGCAACGTCCTGCCGGTGGGCGGGATCAAGGAGAAGCTCCTGGCCGCGCACCGCGCGGGCATCCGCGAGGTCCTCATCCCCGCGCGCAACGAGCCGGACCTGGAGGAAGTGCCGAAGGAGATACGCGCCGAGATGAAGATCCACCTCATCAAGCGTGTCGAGGAGGTCCTGCCGCTCGTGCTCGAGCCACCCATCAGTCCGCCGCCGCAGCCGCAGGCGCCGGACGGCGAGAGCGAAGCGCAGCTGTAGAGCCGAGTGAAGTCTCTCCTGGCGTCCTGGCGCTCCGTCTCTCTGCCGCGTCGCGTGGCTGCGGTCGTGGTGACCGTGCTGGTCGGGGCGGCCGGGTTTCTCCCGCTGTTCGGGGGGCTGGGCTACGAGATCTGCGTCGCCAGCGGCGTGGTCCTTCCGGCGACGGCCGCCATGACGACCGCCCTCGAGCTCTCAGGCTCGGACGTCGCACCGCTCCGGTGTGTCGGACGCGGGGTGAACACGGGAGCCTTGCTGGCGCTGCTCGCCTTCCTGACGGCGATCCTCCAGGGCCTCCGCGCGGGCACCTGCGATCTCTGGGGCGGGGCGCTGCTCTTCGTCCTCACCGCGGGCCTGGGCGCGGCGCTCGGAGGTGTGTGGGGAGCGGTGGTGGCCGAGACGTCCCGCCGCCGCAAGCACCGGCGCCTCGCCTGCGTGCTGCTCGCTCTCGCCGGGCCCCTGGGCGGTATCGCCATCAGCGTGGCGCGCTTCTACGGCTCGCCGATGGTCTTCGGTTACGACCCCTTCTTCGGCTACTTCAGCGGCGCGCTCTACGACACCATCGTCGATGTCCGGCCCGAGCTCTGGACCTACCGCGCGGGCACCGTCGCCACGCTCGCCGGCGCCGCGCTCGTGGCGTCGGCCCTGGCGCGGACGCCCACGGGGAGACTCTCTGCGCGCACGGACCGGGCGGCCATTGCGCGGCTCGCGCTGGGCGTCGTCGTGCTCCTCGGCAGCCTGGTCTCGTGCGCGGAGGGACCGGCGCTCGGGCACTGGCAGACGGCAGGCTCCATCGCCAGCATCCTCGGAGGGCGCTCCCGCGGGCCACGCTGCGACGTGGTCTACCCCGACTCGCTGCTCGCAGATGAGGCGGCGCTGCTGCTGCGGGACTGCGAGCAAGAGCTCGCCGCCGACGAGGCGAGGCTGGGCGCTCATCTCGAGGGCCGGCTCACGGCGTTCGTGTTCCACGACGCCGACGAGAAGCGACGACTCATGGGCGCCGCCGACACCTCCATCGCCAAGCCGTGGCGGCGCGAGGTGTACATCCAGCTGTCCGGCTTTCCTCACCCGGTGCTCGGTCACGAGATCGCGCACGTCGTCTCGGGGAGCTTCGCGAGCGGTCCGTTCGGCGTGGCCGGCTCGCTGGGGGGCCTGTGGCCCAACCCGGGGCTCATCGAGGGCATCGCGGTCGCGACGTCGCCGGACGACGACGAGCTGACCGACGCGCAGTGGGCGCGGGCGATGCTCGATCTCGGCACCCTGCCCTCCATCCACGACCTCTTCTCGCTCGGGTTTCTCGGCGAGAACGCGTCCAAGAGCTACACGGTCGCCGGCGCGTTCGTCACGTGGGTCCTCGACCGGTGGGGAACGTCCGTGCTGCGCGACTGGTACCGCGGCGGCTCCATCGAGGGCCTCACGGGGGAGAGCTGGCCCGAGCTCGAGGAGCAGTTCCGCGCCTCGCTGCGACAGCTCGCCATGCCCGCCGAGGCGATGACCTACGCCAGGGCCAAGTTCGAGCGACCGAGCGTGTGGGCTCGCCACTGCCCGCACGTGGTCGATGCCCTCGATCGCCACGCCGACCATTGCCGCGACGAGCACCGCTTCGCCCGTGCGGTGGGCCTCTACGAAGAGGCGCTCTCGCGTGATCCGCACGACTGGCACGCGCTCCTCGACCGCGGGCGCGTGGAGGTGAAGTACGCCGACACGGAACGAGGCCGTGCCGAGCTGACAGCGCTGGCCGCGGACGAACACGCTCCCCGCACTTGGCGGGACCGCGCAGAGGAGGCGCTGGCCGACGACGACCTCGCGCGCGGCCAGGACGCCCGCGCTGCCGAGTCCTATCGCGCGCTCGGCGCGCGGACGCTGGATGAAGACGTGGCGCGGACGCTGGAGGTCAAGGCCATGAGCCTGAACAACCCGCCCGCGCGGCGCGCCATCGTGGACCTGTTGGTGGGGGGGCCGGGGCGCCCGGTCGACTCGTGGCTGGGTGCGCTGGCCATCGGACAGTGGGCGGAGGAGACACACGAGCCGCTGGCGGGGTACCTGGTCGGCAAGAACCTCGCGCTGCACGACGAGTACGCGCGCGCCGCGGTCTGGCTGGACCGCGCTCTCGATGCCGGCGTCACCTCGCCGCGCATCGGACGCGAGCTGTTCCGGCAGCGCGCCATCTGCGCATGCGCGCTGGGCGATCGCGAGGCGTTGGTCCGGGTGAAGAACGGCATCGAGGCGGCCGGCTCGCCGTTCGAGGGCAGCTCCGGCGGGCGCCGCGACTGGGTGCTCCGGCTCATCGCGCGGTGCGGTCAGAACCTGTAGTTGAACCCCACGCCGATGACGTTCGACGTCACGCTGTAGTATCCGCCGTTGACGGGCTCGAGGGGCGCGCTCCCCGGCAGCGGGTTGATGCGCGGGATCTGGGCTTCGTTGGGGTTGACGTAGACGCTCTGCGCGAAGACATGCGCGATCACCGCATCGAACCGCCAGTGTGGACCGATGTAGAGGCTCCCACCGAAGGACATGATCCACTTGTTGAAGTCGAGCGAGGACAGGGAGAGATATGCGGGCGGGACGGCGCTGGTCTCGTAGGCGACGCCGGCGCGCGCGTCGAGGCCGTAGCCGCCAGCCACGAAGTGGTACTCGCCGCCGATGCGGTACGAGTTGGAGTCCTGGAAGTCACGGGGGATGGTGATGGGGGGGACCGACAGCTTGGGCGGCAGGCCAGTTACGCCGTCGATGGTGATCCCCTCGGGTACGGCGGAGATCGTGTTGTGCGCCGACCAGAACTCGTGGACCCAGGCGGCCTCCACCCGGAGGCCGTCGATGGGTCGCACCTCCACGCCGGCTCGGGCGATCCCTGGAAGAACGAATCGGACGTGGGCCTTGTCGCCGTCCATGGAGGCGCTGTCGAACTCCGCCGCGGAGGGGAGGCGCACCTTGAACGTGGCCTCCGAGTTGATGACGAAGGGGAGCGCGCCGCTGGCGCCGAACCGGATGTACTTTGACGGGACCCACGTCACCCCGCCGTCGAGCGACGGGGAGAAGATGGGGCCCACGCGCAGCTGGGCGGCGGCGTCGTACTCGGGCTGCTCGGGCGCGCACAGCAGGCGATCCTCGGGGCACGCGCTGAAAGTGACGCCGGCCTGGAACCAGCCCATGAGCGCCAGCATCCCCAGGCCGAAGCGGAGCTGCTCGATGGGCTTGTAGGCGATCCAGGCGCCGGGGAGCGCGAGCAGGGAGCCGTCGAACGAGGACAGGGTGTAGCGAGCGGGCGACGGGCCGGGACCGTACGGGTACTGGATGGTCTGCGGGTAGCTCGCCAGCTCGATGTATGGCGCGAGCACGCCACCGGCGATGGTGAACTTCTTCTGGCGGTCGAGGACGTACGACCACGCGACGGTGGGTAGGGGCAGCACCGGCGCGGTGCCGTGCACCGTGGGATCGCTGGGGTAGGTGACGACGTTGTCGGCGTTCACGACGCGCAGCACGCGCGTGTAGTCCACGGAGAACTGAAGCCACGAGGCGTCGACCAGCAGGCTGTTGCCGGCGTCTGCGAGGCCGGCAGGATTGTACCAGATGGCCCCCAGGTCGTCGGCGCCTGCGACGAACGCCCCAGCGCGCCCCATCGGACGCACGCCGCGGTCGGTGAAGTATAGCCCTGACGCGCGGCTCTCGCGCGCGGCGGACACCCCAACCAGCAGCAGCAGCGCTGCGGCCATCAGCGAGCGATGCGTCATCCCTCGTTCGCCCCGTCAGTTGCCCTGATCCGGCAGCGTCGCCTCGCGCACCACCTCGTAGACCTGCTCCAGCCCGGACGCGGGATTGAGACAGAACTCGCTGATCTCGTTCGCCATGTTCCCGTAGTCTCCGCCGTCGAGCTTGGTGGTCTGGTCCGGGTGGGCGCGGTTCACGTCGGCCGTGACGTCGATCAGCACCTCGATGGGCGTGAGCTGGGTGCTCCCGCTCGCGGTCACCATGTGACCGAGCGCCGTGGCAATGGCGCGATTCGGGTCGATCTCCTCCGAGCACAGCTCTGCGCCGCCCGCCGAGCTGGCGGCGTGCGCGGCCGCGAAGACGCGCGAGAGGACCTCGATGCCCGCGTCGGCAAGTCCACGCTGGGTGACGTTGCCCTGCCCGTCGAGCACCTGCGCGCCGAGCAAGTCAGCCGCCACCGAGTTGTAGAAGGGGGTGAGGTTGGTGTCGTCGTTGAGGATCTGCAGGACGTCGACCGACGCGGTCATCGTCGCCACCTCTGCCTGATTCGGAGACGCAGGGTTCAGCAGGTACTGGACCATCTGCTCGAGCTGGGCGCGGGCGTTCGCGTTGGAGCGGATGGCGTCGAGCAGATCCATCACGGCGGCGAAGGTCGGCCCTCCCACCACGCTCTCGAGGTTCTGCGGCATGCTCTGTGTCCACCACGTGCATGCAGCTCGGCTCGAGCGGTCGGGGCACTGTGCCAGGATCTGTGACTGCACGGCGTCGACCAGGGGCGGCACGATGGCCGGGATCGCGGCGTTCGCCCACGTCGACTGCGCCCCGGTCCCGTTCACCGTGAGAAATTGGTCGACCAGCTGCGATCGCGCGGCGAGCCACGCGGGTTGCCGGTCGTCGCTGGGGTGGGTCTGCGCCCAAGAGGCGAAGGCCGCGTCGACCTCGTTGAGGGCCTCGAGGAAAAGGTAGATGGGCGTGACCTGGGGGTTGGTCGTCCCATCGTTGCGCAGGGCGGTCTGTACGCCGTGCAAATCCGTCAGGCCCTGGTTGAGTGCAGGGTCCACCATGACCCGCACCGCCTGCGCCAGCACCTGCACGCCGTTCAGCGTGGAGGTCGACGTGCACGCGCCGGTCGCCGGGTTGGTCGCGTTGCAGTGCTGGACGGTGGTGGCCTCGATGATGGGTACCGTGTCATGCAGGGCCTGGAACAGGTCGGTGTTCGTGAGCACGTCGGCGAGGAGCGGTTCGTAGGTCACCGCGCCGTCCTGCGAGCACCAGCGGGCGTCGGTCTTCGGCAGGGTGGGGTCGCACTCGGTGGTGGGCTCCTGCGCGTCAGCCCAGTGCACGTCGAGCGTGTTGAAGAGGTCGACGAAGAGCAGCGCCTGACCATGGTTGTCGAACGCCGCCGCGAGCGGCTGGACGTCCTGCACGAAGTTGGACTCCTCGAGCGGGAAGATGAACCCTGGATCGCGCCCCCGGATGGTATCGTCGAACGTCGAGCAGCTGCGGAGGTTCAGCACCGTACCGTCGGTGTCGGTGAACGGCGTGAGGGCGCAGACCGTCGTCGGCACGGGGTCGATGATCCCCGACAGGAAGTTCAGCGTCGTCGTCGTGTTGGGATTGGTGTCCCCCGGATCGTTGTCGTGCGGCGTGTCGAAGTACACCAGGCGTCCGACGCCCTGCACCGTCGGGTGCGTGTCGAACCCGGCGATGCCGGACTGGGTCTGCAGGAACTGATCGGCGCCCCCCACGATGTTGGTGATGGGCGAGTTCATGAGCGCCTTGAGGCACGGGTCCCGGATGTCGAAGCTGGCGCGGTTGAGCACCACGTCGAGGAGCAGGGCGTCCACGTTCTGGATCCGCAGGATGCCGCACTGAGGCATGGGGTTGGGCGGGGCAGGGGCACCAACCAGGGTGCAGGCGACCCCGCTGAGTGAGTTGGTGGGGTAGTCGAAGTCGACCGTCCCCAGGACGCCGAGGCTGAACTGCACGTGCGCCACCGCGCCGGCCTTGGTGCACACGTCGAGGCCATTGGCGTCGTGCAGGAGCTGCATGAACCGCTGCAGGGCGCTCTGGTTGCTTCCAACGTCGGGCTGCGTGCGGTCGACCGGCACGTGCAGCGGCTCGGTGTCGTTCGACGTCAGGTTCCACGCCGGACCGTTGAGCGCGTTGGTGAGGCCCCCGGATGTGGAGTTGTGGTTGTAGGTCAGCGAGTCGCGGTTCTGGATGTACGTCGCGAAGGTCTGCTGGAGGGGAACGGTGGTGTCCTGCGCGAAGGCGAGGAACAGATCCTCGAGGATTCCGCCCGCGCCGATGCCGTCCTTGTTGTGGGCGATCTGGGCGATGACGTCGAGGAGCTCGTCCCACAGGGTCGACGTGGCCGGGATGTGGGCCTCGGGATGTGCGTTGGCGATGGCCTTGATCCTCAGGCCGAGGCCAACCAGGCGCGCCATCGCGTCCGGGTGCTGCGCCATGAGCTGCCGCGCGAGCTGCAGCAGGTCGTCCATCACCGGGTCCGACATCATCACCCCCAGCGCGTACACGAGATCCACCAACGGTGACGTCTCCGGGTGGAACGCGCTGTAGCTGAGGGTCACGGGCTGGGTCGGGTCTGCGCTGGCGGGATCGGGCGGGTAGCTCCGGGTCGTGGTCGCCCCGTTGTCGCGGTCGCCGAAGAGGACATACGACCCGCCGAGGATGTTCATCACCGCTTCGTGGCCGTGCGTCGGATCCGGATCGAGCAGCGGGCTGAGGTTCTGCTCCATGCTCGCCATGAACGTCTGGCCGACGTTGGCGTAGCTGTAGAGGTTCGGTGTTTGCTGGCCGACGACGAGCCCGTTGGCGTCGCGCGGGCCGTCGACGCCGTCCGGTGAGAAGAAGGGGGAGGGGACGGGCTGGCCGTTCGAAGTCACGAACTGCCCGACCGCGTCGATGTCGGGCAGGCCGTCGTGATCGGCATCGACGAAGGGCGCAGGCACGGCGCCGTTGACCAGGGGCACCGCGGCGTAGGCGCGAGGATCACGCTGGACGAAGTAGGCCGTCGGCTGCAGACCGACGTCGAACGACGCGCTGCCCTGGAGCATGATCTGCCGCGTGAGCTCGAGCGTGGTGCGCGGACGCGACAGGAGCACCCGGGTGGAGATCTCGGCATCCGGCTGGGTGGAGAGCAACGGCAGCGGGGTGGGGGCCACCTCGGTGCGCAGCTCCTCCCGCCCCACCGCGAGCAGCTGCTGCATCTGCGTTGCGGCCGGGCCTGGGATGGGTTTGCGGTTGCCGATGCCGAGGGGCTTGGAGGGATCGATGGCTCCGGCGGGGTTGTAGGGGTCCGAGTCAGTCGCCACCAGCGACAGGAGCGACTGCACCATGGGCACGAACTGCGGGTACGCGAGCAGCGGGCGGGCCGCGCCGAGGCCGATCTCCAGCGGCCGGTAACCCTGGCGGGCGTCGAGGCGGGCGAGGGCAGCCTGGACGTTCGTGGCCGCTTTGACGTCGTTCATGACGTGCCCGAGCGCCTCGGTGAACAGAGGTACCGTGCCGTCGTCCTCGAGCGTGACGAAGCGCCCGAGCACCGCCGCGAGCTCGGGAGGGAGAGGCCCGGTCCCCGCGGGATTGCAGGACTGCGTGGGGTCGGAGTTTGTCAGGTCCTTGAGCGGGATGGTGACGTCGGGGAAAGCGCCGTCGAAGGCGGCGGTCACCTCCAGACGGTCGCGCCCGAGCGCCTCGATGCGGGCCACACGGTACGCGCGATCGGCCTGCTGCACCGCGATCGGCACGGGGTTGCCATTGACGTCGACGGCGTTGGGATCGAGCGCCACGAGGTCGCTCTGAGTGACGGTGGTCGCGTAGTTGCCACTGGCGTCGGGGTGGCAGACGGGATGCCAGGAGACGCCCGTAACGTCCTCGGGCAGCGCCTGGGCGGCCACACGATCACACAGGGCGATGAAGAGCTCCTGGCCGAGCGTTCCCCGTGGTGGCGTGTTGCGGGTGGTGTCGAAATCGGAAGAGCAACCCGTCCCCGAGGCCACGCCCATGACGAGGACGGTGGCAATCCGTGCTGCGTTTCGCGCGCGATGCATCTTCCCCGTCCCGCCGAGCAGGGGAGTATCCTTGTTACCGTGCGGCGCGTCATGTCCCGCCGGGGTCTCGATTCAACAAAAACAGAACGCATGCATCCCCCCCTCTCCACGCTTCCTGCCGCTCGCGGCAGCATTGGCGTTCTCGGCGCAGCAGGCATCGCCGCGCTCCTCACGGCCTGTCAGGGGAACAGGGTGTCGAGCGGGCCCGACGCGGACGCCGGGCCCTCGGACGCGGCAGGCGAAGCCCAGGTCGAGGACGCATCGGGAGGGTTCGACGCGAACTCATCCACCGAAGACAGTCCCTTCGTGCAGTGTTTGCCCGGGAACGTCTCTGGGTTTCACGCCACGTGGCACCCGCCCGCTGCACCCCAGGACTCGTGCATGGAGGCCGAGCTGGACGATCTGGTCGCTGACTGCTTCGAGACGATCTCGACGATGGCCACGTGCGACGCCTTCCAGAAGGCCAGCCCGGCGTGCTGGAGCTGCATGGTCACGTCCGACTCGAACGCAACGTGGGGGCCCATCATCGTCTCGTCGATCACGCACCTCTACTATGGCAATTACGCCGGTTGCCTCGCGCTCGAGACGGGAGACGATTCCCCGACGAGCTGCGGAGCGAAGCAGCAGGCGGCGCGCGTGTGCAGCGAGTTCGCCTGCAGCGGCCCTGACTGTCCGGCCTTCTCTCAACCCGAGCTGGCCGCCATCAGCGCCTGCACGGGGGCTGCCCTCGACGCCGGCTGCGCAGCGTACGAAGACGCCGCGGTGTCCTGCGCCGAGGGCCTCCTCGGCGAGGGGGGAGCCAGCGAAGCCGCCGAGAAGCTCTGCAGCGCCGGCAATTACGGAGACCTCCCCACCTACTACCGCGCGCTCGGGACCATCTTCTGCGGAACGCAGCTCGACGCAGGCGCTGGCGGAGACTGAGAGGCGGAGCGCCGGAGCTCAGAGCGTCGACGCCTGCAGTGTGCGCACGGCTTCCATGATCTCGGTCACCTGGCCGAGCGGCCGCCATTGCGGTTCGCCCACTGTCCCGACGAACACGTCGTGCGGGACCTTTCTCTCCAGCCACCCACGCGCGAGAAACCACGTGGACACGGGTCCGATGTGGCGACCGTCGGGCTGGTACACGTACCAGTCGCGTTCTGGGGCGGTGTTGATCGGAGGCGGGGCTGGGAAGGGCGCCGGTGCTGGTGTGGTGGCGACCGGGGTCATCGGCAACGTGATGGGCTGCGGCGGAGCCGAGAGCGGTCGCGGAGGAATGGGAGTGCGCGGAGGCGAAGGTCGTATCGGGCTCATGGTTTCCAAAGCTCCTACGTCTCGCCACCGAACTATCTCCCCGCTTCGTGCGTCACCTCGGCCTTCCCTGGGCGATCCACGTCTCGACCAGCTGCAGGTCCTCCGGTGAGACCGCGGGCAACCCGAGCGGCATCCCGCGGAGCTCGGTCTCTTCACCCGCCTCTTCGTGCTGGCGGGCAATCATGGCAGCGACGAGATAGGACGTGCCGTCGCCGGTCGGGGTGAAGACGCTCGTTCGCTGGCCCGAGTCGTCGAGGAAGCCTGAAAACGTGGACGGGTAGTCGCTGAGGTTCAGGCCGCGGCCCTTGAAGCCGAAGCCTCCCGAGTTGCCCGGCCCCCCGTCACCCCGCTCGAAATCCGGCTCTCCGTGGCAGTGCCAGCACGTCTTGCGGAGCACCCGTACGGCCACCTCGTCGTAGGTGACCTTGCGGGCGAGCACGGGCAGGCGCGTCGGCACGGCAATGCGCTCTCGCGGGCCCAGCGGTGTGTCTAGGAGGTAGGCGGCGATGGCCTTCGCCTCGTCCTCGGCCAGCCCCATCTTTGGCATGGGCGTATCGGGCTTCACCTGCGTGGGGTCCATCAACCACCGTACGAGCTGCGAGGCGCCCCAGCGGTCCCGCGTGAACCGCAGGTCGGGGGCTAGGCGGATCGCCCTGGGCATGTCCTCGGCGGTCACGTTGGCCGGCATCATCCCCGCGTAGAGAGGCGCCACGCCCGTCATCCGGTGGCATACGGCGCAGCCCTTGACGCCCATCAGCTCCCGCCCGCGCGCCGCGTCCGCGCCGGAGAGGACCGAAGCACGGTCGTCCCCCCGGCCGTCGTCGACCGGGGAGAGGTAGGTCGCGAGGTCCGCGGCCTGCTGGGGCGAAAGGGGGAGCCTCGGCATCATCGGCTGCAGCGAAGGGCGGACATCGTAGGGGTGAAGCAGGAAACTCTGCACCCACGCGCGTCGCAGGCGACCCCCCACGGCCACGAGAGAGGGCACGTCGCCCAGGTCTGCCACCTTCGGTCTCCAGCGCGCACGCTGCTCTGCCGTCGCGGTCGCGGCCTCCCCCGTGCCAGCGTTGATGTCGTGGTGGCAGCCGGTGCACTGCTTGTCCTTGGCGGGTGTTGGGACGCTGGCGACGACGTGACAGCGCGTGCACTCGAACTGCTCCACGAGCTGCCGCCCACGCGTTGCGTCCCCCTGCAACTCCGCCTGCGCGCTCGGGGCGCTCACCGCCACCCCATTCCGCCCAGCGGAGCCGCTCGACCCACCAGGGTGACCGCAAGCAGCCAGGACGACTGCGAGGACGCCCGTCGCCCAGCGCACGTCAGCCTCGTATGGCGAGGCGGGCGTTCGGCACGCGGCACACGCTCGCTGGCGTCCGCGTCATGAGCTCGCAGCGGTCGAGGGCAGTCCGGCTCGCCGTGGTGTCCCCGCGCGACGCCTGCAGGCGTGCGAGGGTCGCGTAGGCGTGTGCGCTGCCGAGCAAGTCCCGGCTCGCGAGGTCCGCCAGGAGGGCCAGCGATTCGTCCTCGTGCTGCGGCTGAGAAGCCAGCGCCTCGGCCAGATCTGCCTGCGCCAGCGGATCGTTCGAGCGGGCTGCGTTTATGCTCCGGAGTGCGCTGGCCGCCCACTCGAGGTTCGCGCCACGCTCGGCTTCCCGCGTGGCAGAGAACCCCGCCGCCCCCGGGATGGCGCCCCCGGCGCGCACCACGGCCAGGGACAGGATGCGAAGCGCACGCGTTTCCAGGGGCGAAGCGCCCACACTGATCGACCGGATGTGAGGGAAGGCGGTCACCACCCGGAGCCCGGCCTCGGTCAGGTGTTCCTCCTCGAGCCGCTGGTCCGCCGCGGCGATGCGCTCGCTGGCAGGGATGGGCGCCGGCTTGGGCTGCACGTGGACCGCAGGACGTACCTGCCGGTAGTCGAAGTACCCACAGGCGCGGGCATCCGCGACGGCTCCCGTGGCGGCGGCGACCAGGGCAGCGAACAGCAGCGGCATCTTGAACGTCATCGTCGGCCTCCAGCTTTCGACTCACACGAGGGCATGTGGCTTGGACATCCCTTCGTCGTGAAGGTTGCGAGAAACGTGACGCCGACCCGCACGATTGCGCCGCCCGGTCTCGTCCGCCCTCCGTCTGCGTCGGTGCGGGACTCATCGTCCCGCGGCAGTCAGTCCCTCTCCCGAAGACTCGTGCCGGCCCCCCCGATTCGCCGCAGAATATGGCTGCGCAGTGGCGTGGCTCGTCGCTTGCTCATGCAGCGTCCCATGCGCAGAGCGATCCTTCCGGCCCTCTTCGCCATCGGCCTCGTGGCTCCGGGTTGCGCCAGCGGTGCGCCCAAGATCGTGCCGCTGCTGCGGACCTCCGGAGCCCCCCTCACTCCCACGCCCTCGAGCGCCACGCCCCTCGAGGTCGTGAGCCGTGGCACCGCGGTGCCCGATCCGCTCCCGGTCCGGGGCTCGGACATCGTCTACGGCGACGTGGAGGGTGCCCTGGGGATCGCCGTCTCGTCGGCCACGGCGCCGTGGGCGGACGCTCACCGTCAGTACCCCGTGGCCCAGCACGGCGGCTGGACCGTGCTGGTCGAAGTGATTGGGGCTGACGCGGAGCTGGAGTCGGGCGGGCGCGTGGTGGTGGGGCTCGACGTCCGCGCCACCCTGCGCACGCGCAACGGCAACATCTACCTCGGTCAGACGCAGCTCGGCTGCCACGAGGGGGGGCTCCGGTCTGCGGAGGAAGGGGCGCCGGTCATCTACCGCTGCATGATGCGCATCGGGCGCGATCTGGCGGGATGGCTCGGCGGAGGTGTCCGCCTCGATCCCCCGCCGCCTGAATCAGGGTGAGCCAACGAGTACGAGCACCGGTGCGCCCCAGAGCGCACGTGAAGAACAACAGTCAGCCAAAGCGAGGGTTCCCATGAGAACGTCCACAGCCATTTCCTGCCTTGCGCTCGTCGCCGCTGCGCTGGGCACCACCGGATGCTCGACCGCCCTGGTCGAGCCAGGCCATCGAGGCCTCTACTTCGCCCCCAACGGAGGGGGCCTCCGGCGCGATGTCCTGCAGCCGGGCAAGTACACGCTCGGCTGGTGCTTTCTCTATTGCTCGCCCAACCGGGTCGACGACTTCGACGTCACATACTCCACCAAGCAGGAGGACGTGACCACCAAGAGCGCGGAGGGGCTCGACCTGCAGCTCAAGCTCAGCGTCATCTACCGGCCCATCGTCTCGGAGCTCTACGCGCTCGATACCGAGATCGGCATGAACTACTACGACGAGGTCGTCGGCCCCGAGTTCCGCAGCGCGTGCCGCGGTGTCTTCGCGCGCCACTCCTACACCGAGCTGCAGAAGAAGAACGAGTCGATCGAGAACGAGGTCGAAGCCGAGGTGCGTCGCCGTACCCTGGGCAAGCACGTCGAGATCTCCAGCGTGACCCTGGAGAACGTCACCTACGCCCCCGAGATCGCCGAGAAGATCCGGCAACGTGAGGTGGGCGTGCAGGAGGCCGCGCGCCAGCAGGCAGCCATCGCCGCCGAGCACGAGAAGAAGATGCAGATCATGAACACCGAGAACGAGGCCCACGAGCGGGAGATCGCCATCCAGAAGGCCGAGAAGCAGGCGGAGATCGAGGCGGCGACCGCGGCCAAGAAGGCGGAGATCGAGTCGGCGTCGTCGACGCGCAAGCTCGAGCTGGAGAAGGAAGCGGAGCAGCAGAAGCTCGAGGTGCAGACCCAGTCCGCGCAGGCCAAGTTCAGGGCCGAGCAGCAGCTCGCCACCATGGAGATGGAGAAGAAGGCAGCGAAGGCCGAGCTCGTGGTCGGCCAGCTCAAGGCCGAGGCAGCGGCGACCGCGAAGATCATCGAGGCGCGCGCCGACGCCGAGGCCATGCGGCAGATGGCGGGCGCGCATGCGGCCGAACGCCGCGCCGAGACCGCAGGGGTCACGCCGATGGAGGTACAGATCCACGCCTACGATGCCCTGGCCCACCTGGGCGGGACCGGCACCACCATCCTGCTCGGCGACTGGGCGCACGTCCCGAACTTCCTGTTCCCGCGCGTCCCATCCATGAACAGCGCCTTCATGCTCCCCTGGGGTCCGGCTCCAGCGCCGACGGCCTTCCAGCTCCGGCCGAGCGGCAACATCCTCTCGAGCACCAAGCCTGCTGACGAGCCCTGACGAGCGCGGCGCGTGAGCGTCGCGGGATCGACAGCGGTCGCCTATGTTGTGACCGCGTCTCATGCGACCCGCCTTCGCCTGCTCGCTCGTCCCTGCGCTCTTCGCCCTGGTCTCGTGCGCCCGATTCGGCCCCGTATACCCCCCTCGGCCCGTACCTTCCGAGGGCCCACCCCTGGCCGATCCACAACCGGCGCGAATCCTCGTCCACGTGGCGGTCACGTCGGCGGGAATGCGCGCTGCACTGGAGGACGCGGCTCCCCACAGCGGGGAGGGAGCCTTCCCCTTGCTCGGCATGGAGCGCCGGTACACCTGGGAGCGCGGCCCGCTCGACGTGGGCTTCGCGCAGGGACGACTGGCGCTGACGACGAAGGTCCACGCGCACGTGGCGCTCCCGCTCGAGAAGCTCGAGGTGTCGCTCGATCTGCGCATCGAAGCCGAGCCGGTGGTCAGTTCCGAGTACGCGGTGCGGCTGCAATCGGTCGACGTCCACGTCGCCTCGAGTGACGTGCGCCTGCTCCTGGCCGACAAGATGGCCGGGGTCTACGGCAAGATCGGAGACGCCATCAGCAGCAAGCTGAAGGACTTCGACTACGACCTGCGCCCGCTGCTGGCCGAGGCCTACGCCCACGTTTCGCAGCCGATCGTGCTGCCGATGGGCGAGGCGAGCGCGTGCGCCCGGCTGAAGGTGCTCGAGGTGGAGGCCGGGCCGACGGTGCTGGCGGACGGTCTGGAGAAGGACCTGGCGCTGGTCGTGGCGCCGTCCGTCACTCTGCCGTGCGCCGACGAGCACGAGGACGCGGTCCCGCAGCTGCCGCCTCTCTCGAACGTGGCGTCCATCGCCTCCGGGCCCTTCACCGTGACCATCCCCATCGCCGCCCGGTACGACGAGCTGTCGCGCGCGATGACCATGGCCTTCACCGACGGCAAGCTCTTCTTTTCGAGCGAGTACCCACAGCTCTACGTGGAGAAGCCCGAGGTGTACGAGTCCGCGGGGGCGCTGGTGCTCAAGCTGCACCTCGCGGGGCCGGTCCACAAGCTGGGGATGGACGCGGATCTCGACGGGGACCTCTTTCTCACGGGTCACCCTTCGGTGGTGGACAACGAGCTCGCCGTGCCCGACCTGGAGCCCACGATAGAGACCCGGAGCTTCCTCCTGTCGCTCAAGGCGATGACCGACGGCGATCGCATCCGCGAACAGTGCCGTGCGGCGCTGCGGCTCGACATAGGTGCTCGCTTGCAGGAGGCGCGCAGCAAGCTGGGCGACGGACTAACCTTCGGGGCCGAGCGAGGGTGCTTCCGTGGTGACGTCGATCGCGTCGAGGTCACCGGGGTGTATCCGCACGCCGCCTACCTGCGCGTCTACGTTGCAGTCACTGCACGGGCACGTGTCTCGGTTCCCTGCACGCCCGATGCGCACTGAGGCTGGCAAATCTGACCAAGCCATGACGGGCAACTGCCCGGAACTAGGTCAGTCTCGCCGGGAGCCCAAGGAGCCCTCCCGTGATCATCCTCGTGTTCTTCGTCGCTCACTGGCAGTCGTCCGTGTTCTTCCAGACGTTCTTCCAGCACCGCTACGGCGCCCACCGGATGATCACCATGTCCAGAGGGTGGGAGCGCTTCTTCTATCTCTGCACCTACGTCGCGCAGGGGTCGAGCTTCCTCTCGCCACGCGGCTACGCGATCCTCCACCGGATGCATCACGCCTTCAGCGACACTCCGAAGGACCCGCACTCGCCGACTAACTACGGCAACGTGCTCTCCATGATGCTGGCCACGAAGAAGAAGTACGACGACTTCGCGTACCGCCGGGTCGAGCCGGAGCCGCGTTTCGATGGCGGAATGCCGGAGTGGCCGCTGATCGACAGGCTCGGACAGAACTGGCTCATGCGCCTCGTGTGGGCCGCGGCCTATGTCCTCTTTTACGTGAAGTTCGCCACGGCCCCTTGGATGTTCGCGCTGCTGCCGCTCCACTTCGTGATGGGGCCCATTCACGGCGCCATCGTCAACTGGTGCGGGCATTCCTACGGCTACAAGAACTTCGACAACGGTGACCAGTCACGGAACACTCTCGTGTTCGACGTCCTGACGTGCGGCGAGCTCTTTCAGAACAACCACCACAAGTACGGGATGAGCCCGAGCTTCTCGGCCCGCTGGTTCGAGATCGATCCTGCATACCTCGTCATCCGCTGCTTCGCGGCGCTGGGCATCGTGGAGTTTGCGACCAAACAGCGAATGCGGTGGCCGGCCGAGGAGGCACCGCTGACGGACGCCGATCCCGCCGAGTAGGGCGGCTTCAGGCCGCGGTGTACGTGGTCGCGCGCTTCTGGCCGCGGCTCTTCAGCCTCTTCTTCGCGAGGCCTTCCTTGAGGACACGCGGCATCTCGCGTACGTCCAGCTTGAGGGCCTTGCGGATCTCCTCCGAGCGCATTCCCGCCTTCTTGCCTTTGAGCAAGCCATGAATCCGATCGAGGGTCTTGCCAATCTCCTCCGGGCTGCGACGGGGGAGGCGACCGGAAGGCTTGACGGCGCGCGACGCAGCGGGAGATGCCCCGGCCTTGCGGGCAGGCGCGCTGGCGCGCCCCGTCACGCGGCGGGCACCGCCTGCGGACTCGGCGAGAAGCTCCTGGAGCGAAGCTCCCTTGATGGCATCGAGGACGGCGTTCGCGAAGGTGGTCGCGAGGGAATCGAGAGTGGAGCGCAGGGAAGTGCTGGGCATTGTGGAGGCGACTATACAGCCAAACGCTCTGGCCTCTCCTTCAAATTAGTCGGGATAGCCAACAGCCACTTTTCAACAAGGCCGGACTGTGTACATTCGACTGCTTCCCGCCGTTGCGATGAAAAGCGCCTCGCCGGCCACGCGCCGCTGCCAGGTGCCGCCATGGAGTGAACCCCGCGCCAAGTGCACGGGGCGCCAGCAGAGGTGCGCAGGGACGGAATCGAACCGCCGACACGGGGATTTTCAATCCCCTGCTCTACCGACTGAGCTACCCGCGCATGGCCCCGCTTCACGGCGAGGGGCCGGGGACTAAACCTCGCACCCCCGGCTTCTGTCAAGCGGCCTCGCGCCTCGCTCGGCTCAAAGAGGGCGACGACGACCCGGGACGTTGAAACCAGAGGGGCCGCCCGCACGTAACGACCCAGGATATCCTCGAGGCCACCTTGCCGGTAAACGACGCGCTCCAGCTCATCGGTCGGACGATCGCCGACAAGTACGCCGTCGAGTCGGTCGTCGGGGAAGGGGGCTTCGCGACCGTCTACCGGGCGACACATCTCATATGGAAGCGCCCTGTCGCCCTCAAGGTCTTCAAGATACTGGGGGACTTCTCCGAGAAGGACCGACAGAGGCTCCTCGACGAGTTCATCCAGGAAGGTGCGCTGCTCGCGGACCTCTCGGCGCGGACGGCTGCCATCGTCCAGGCTCGCGACATCGGGATGCTCGAGACCCCCAAGGGAGACCACATTCCCTACATGGTGCTCGAGTGGCTGGAGGGGGCCACGCTCGAGGCCGTCCTCGAGGACGAGAAGGGATGCCAGCTCGCCCCGCGTACGCTGAGCGAGGCCGTGCACCTGCTCGATCCGGCAGCCGAGGCGCTGGCGCTCGCCCACCGCAAGGGCATCGCCCACCGCGACATCAAGCCCGGCAACGTCTTCGTCCTGGGGGATCCACGCGGCGACTGCTCGGTGAAGCTGCTCGACTTCGGTATCGCCAAGGTCGTCAACGACGCCCAGAAGATGGCCGGCTCCTTCAACAAGACGAGCGGGCAGGTGACGAGCTTCACCCCCGCCTACGGCGCGCCGGAGCAGTTCACACGCACGCACGGCTCCACTGGTCCGTGGACCGATGTCTTCTCGCTCGCGCTCATCGTCGTCGAGCTCATCTCCGGCAGGGAGCCCCTCGAGGGTGACGACTTCCTCCAGCTCGGCGTAGCAGCGGCCAACCCCCAGCGCCGCCCCACGCCGCGCACGTTCCACGTGGCGGTCAGCGACGAGGTGGAGGCGGTCTTTGCCAGGGCCGTCGCGATCAAGGTCGCCGATCGCTGGCAGTCTGCCGGTGAGTTCTGGAACGCCCTGAGGCTGGCGCTGCGTCTCCCGCCCATCCGTGGGATGACCGATCCCCAGCCAATCTCCAGCGCGACCAACCCTTTGGGGAGCAGTCCCACCATCGCTGCCTCGCCCGCTTCCGAGCCACAGATCATCGTCGGCGCCCCGACTCCTCCGCGCCCCGGCACAACGACGACGGCTCACAAACCAGGGTCGGGCAAGATGGGGCTCTTCGTTGCGCTGGGGCTCGCCGCCGTGGTCACCATCGGCGGCGCCGTCTTCGTGCTCGGCCGCGGAGCGGCGGGTGACCACGGTGTGATCGTCCCGTCCGTGTCCGCCTCGCCACCCTCGCTGCCCACAGTTGTCGCCTCCGCACCTCACGGCCCCGCGGGCTGCCCCTCCGGCATGATCCAGATCCCCGGCGGCAGCTTCTTCATGGGTAGCGACGACGGGCTGGACCTCGAGAAGCCCTCGCACCAGGTCACCCTCCAGCCGTTCTGCATCGACGAGTTCGAGGTCCGGGTCGATGCCTACAAGGCGTGCAGCGACAGCGGCCGCTGTAAGCGGGCCAGCAGCACCAACGAGTGGGAGGGCATCGCCGACAAGGAGCGAAAGGCGTTTGACCCGCTCTGCAACATCCGGGACCCCGACGGCAAGGCGTCGCACCCCATCAACTGCGTCGACTGGGAGATGGCGGACAAGTTTTGCCGCGAGGTCGGCAGGCGCCTGCCCACCGAGGCCGAGTGGGAGTTCGCCGCGCGAGGCCCCGACGGGCGCAAATACCCGTGGGGGGATGAGGATCCCGCCGCAGGCTACCTCAACGCGTGCGGCAAGGAGTGCGTGGCCTGGGGACTGAAGAACGGCGTCGAGGAGGAGGCGATGTACAGCGCGGACGACGGCTTCCCCAACACGGCCCCGGTGGGGAGCTTCCCCAAGGGCGCCTCGCGCTACGGGGTGAAGGACGTCGTGGGCAACGTCTGGGAGTGGGTCGCCGACTACGACGCGCCGTACACGAAGGAAGAGCAGAAGGACCCCAAAGGACCCAGCGAGGGCACCAAGCGCGTAATCCGCGGGGGGAGCTGGAACGGGTCGCACGCCTCGTGGGTGCGGCCGACGTTCCGCTTCCAGGACGCGCCCAGCAAGCGGAGCTACGGAATCGGCTTCCGCTGCGCGAAGTGAGGTCATTGCCCCGACGCAGGCCCCGTGATAGCCGGCGTACCCAACCACATGCGTTGCGCAACCTCCGTCCTCTTCGGACTCCTCGTTCTCGTTGGTTGCGCCAGCAACCCGCCCCCCGCCGCGGCTCCGCCGCCCGCCGCGGCATCCAGCGCGAGCACCGCCGCAGCGGACCCGGCACCGGGTGCGGGAGCCGGGACTGCCACCGTCGCGGGTCCCGCTCCCAAGGACAGCATCGACTCCCAGCGCGAGCCCTTCATGACCGGGTGCATGAAGAAGGTGCAGGCGCCCGACTACTGTGCGTGCAGCTTCGACCAGTTCCGCGACATCTTCAAGAACGCGGACCTGTCGCAGACGCCCCCTGACGATGACCCGCGCGTCGTCGAGCTGGGCAAGAGGACCCAGTCGGTCTGCGCGTCCAAGCTGCCCGAGGATCTGGTGAGGACGAGCTTCGAGCAGGGCTGCAGCGCGGGCGACACCCGCAAGGCGCCCTACTGCCATTGCGCGTGGCCCGCCCTCCGCAAGACGCTCGCGGTGGCCGACTTCCTCGGCGACTTCACGGGTCCCCGCTTCGACGACGCCAAGAGAAACCTGGTGACAGCGTGCAAGGGCAAGTTTCCCGCCGACGTGGCCAAGGCCGACTTCGTGACGGGTTGCAGCAAGGGCGACGCCTCCCAGCAGCCCATGTGCAACTGCCTATGGAAGAAGGTCCACGCGAAGTTTTCGACGGAGGAGATCATCTCCGGCGTGGCGGACCTGAAGTCGCTGCCCGGCCTCGCCGAGTGCAAGACCGCGCACTGAGCTTGCAAGAGCCCCAGCACCCCCGCGTCTCTTTCGCGCCACCCTCCTCCCCGCGGCGCGGGGCGCCAGGGGATTCTGTGGTCTTGTCCCCGCAGGTGGGGTACGTCCGGGTACGGGGAACATGCAGTCATATCGCTCACGCACGGCGCTCGTCGCGGTAGTCGTCCTGGCCTCGGCGTCAGCCGCGGCGCTCATCGTCGCCTGCGCCACGGCGGGGGGGCCGACCGGGGCGCTGAACGAAGACGCGTCGACTGAGTCTGGCAGCAACAGCTCGTCCGGTGGCGGCAGCGGGAGCGGGAGCGGCAGCAGCAGCGGGGGAGGCGGGGGTTGCGACGCGAACACGCAGAGCGACTGGACGAACTGCGGGAGCTGCGGCCACGTCTGCGCGACGGGAGACATCTGCAACGGGGGCCAGTGTCAGGCACCGTGCGCCGCGCCGCTGTCGAACTGTCCAGGACAGTCCGGGTGCTACAATTTGACGAGCGATCTGCAGAACTGCGGCGTCTGCGGTGAGCAGTGCCTCCCGCCCGCTGGCGGTTCGGTGGTGGGTACGCCGGCCTGCGTCAACTCGGTGTGCACCTTCACCTGCCCGACCGACGCGGGGGTGCCCGAAGGCGGGGGACCCATCGTACAGTGCGGGGGCGACAGCGGAACGGCGGGCTGCTTCGACCTGACCTCCTCGTCGGAGCACTGCGGGAGCTGCGGCACCGTGTGCGGCACAGGCCAGGTGTGCACCGAGTCCAACTGCTGCGCGACGGGCGACAGCTTCTGCGGCGGCGCATGCATCAACGTGCAGACAGACCCCAAGAACTGCGGGGCGTGCGACGCGGGCTGCGCAGCGCAGTGCCAGGGCGGCAAGTGCATCGGCTACACGCAGTCCAACCCGACGGCGGCGTTCGTGGACGCCTGCGCAGCAACGGGGTCGCAGACCGTCCTCGTGAACCAGCAGGACTGGGCCATGTCGGCGGCCATCACTCTGCCCTTTGCCTTCACCTTCTTCGGCACGTCCGAGACGGAGGTCTTCGCCGGCACGGCGGGCACGATGGGCTTCGGGGCGCCGTCGCTCTTCTACTCCCAGCAGCCCGACTGCTCGGCGCCTTCGCCCTTCACGAATTACGCATCAGTGGTGGCGTTCGGGGACTCGAACCTCTACACGGGGACCAACGGGGTCTGCTACGCAACGACGGGCACGGCCCCCAACCGACAGTTTGTCATGACCTGGAAACAGGCCACCTACGCGAACGATCCGGGTTCCATGCTGACCTTCTCCATCCAGCTCACCGAGACCACGAACACCATCGACCTCGTGTACCAGACGGCCGCAGGGGCTGACGGAGGTGTCGATCCCAACGTGGCCGGCGCCGGAGCCTCGGTCCTGGTGCAGCTGCCTGGGCCTCCAGAGCTGACGGCTCAGGCGTCGTGCAACAAGGCGTTCATCCCGTCGACCCCGTACGACATCCGGTTCACGCCCGCCCAGTAGCTCGTCGGGCCTGCTTGCCCCGCAGGCACCCCCGGACAAAGCGGGTGCCCCGTGGACACACCTTGCTCCGTGCGCGCCTTCGGCCTAACGGTACGGCCATGCGAAACGAGTGGGTGGCGCGTCGCGCCGGCGACCGGATCAGGACCCAGATGCACTATGCCCGCCAGGGCATCGTCACCGAGGAGATGGCCTACGTGGCGGCCCGGGAGAAGGTGGAGCCCGTGCTCGTCCGGGACGAGGTCGCGCGCGGACGCCTGGTCATCCCGGCCAACGTCCAGCACCCGGCCCTCGAGCCCATGGGCATCGGCATCGCCCTGGGTTGCAAGGTCAACGCGAACATCGGCAACAGCCAGGTCACCAGCGACGTCGAGGGAGAGTTGCGCAAGCTCGCGGTCTCGCTCAAGTACGGGGCCGACACGGTCATGGACCTGTCCACGGGCGGTGACATCGACCGCATCCGCGCCGCGATCATCGGCAACTCGCCGGTCCCCATCGGCACGGTGCCAGTCTACCAGGTGCTGAAGGAGCGAAAGACAGTCGCCGACATCCGCCCTGACGACTTCATCGACATGCTCGAGCACCAGGCCAAGCAAGGCGTGGACTACTTCACCATCCACGCCGGCGTGATCGCCGAGCACCTGCCGCTGGTCCAGCACCGCATCACCGGCATCGTGTCGCGAGGCGGCTCGATCATGGCGCAGTGGATCATCGAGCACAAAAAAGAGAACCCCTACTACGTCTACTGGGACAAGGTGCTCGACATCTGTGCCCGCTACGACGTCACCATCAGCGCCGGCGACGGCCTCCGGCCCGGGTGCCTGGCCGACGCCAGCGACGCCGCCCAGTTCGCCGAGCTCGAGACCCTGGGCGAGCTCACCCTGCGTGCCTGGCAGAAGGACGTACAGGTCATGATCGAAGGTCCCGGCCATGTGCCGTTCGATCAGATCGAGATGAACGTGAAGAAGGAGATGGAAGTCTGTCACGAGGCGCCCTTCTACGTCCTCGGCCCGCTCGTGACTGACATCGCGCCCGGGTACGATCACATCACGAGCGCGATCGGCGCGACCATGGCCGGAACGGCAGGCGCAGCGATGCTCTGTTACGTGACGCCAAAGGAGCACCTCGGCCTGCCCAACGAGGACGACGTGCGCCAGGGCCTCATCGCCTACAAGATCGCTGCGCATGCGGCGGACGTGGCACGCCACCGGCCGGGCGCCCGCGACCGCGACGACGCGCTGTCGCGCGCCCGCTACGCCTTCGACTGGAAGGAGCAGTTCCGTCTGTCGCTCGACCCGGAGACCGCCCAGGCCATGCACGATGAGACGCTCCCGGACGAGTACTTCAAGAGCGCCGAGTTCTGCTCCATGTGCGGACCCAAGTTCTGCAGCATGCACATCAACCGCGCCGTTGAGGAGTTCAACAAGCAGGTCGAGGAGGACCGGAAGGCGGGCAAGCGGACGCTGGAGGTGTACGCGCGTTGATCCTGCGCGCCTTGCTCGTCCTGGCGCTGGTCGCGTCGGCCGGGTGCGGCAAGAGCACGGCGCCCAGCGCGCTCCTTCCGTCGGGGTCCGCCTCCGATGCGGGGAGCGTGGACGCCGCGGTCGCAGCCAGCCCGGCAGACGACGGGGCCGTCGGACCCATGGACGCACGCGAGGCAGCGCAGTGGGCGGCGGCCGGCGCGAGCGACGCCGACGCGGACGAGCTGGCGCGACTCGCGGAGCTGGTGGGCTGCGAGGGCCTGCACGAGCGAGCGGGACAGGCGGGGCTGCGCATGACGGCGCTCCGTGCGGCGCAGTTCTGCCACGACTTCTCCGAGCTGCCGTGGCTGGCGCAGGTCGGGACAGCGGGGAGCGACGACGAGGCACGGCTGGCGCTCGACGCAGTGGTCGAGCTCGCAGCCAGGCCGCGGCGGGCGACCGATCCGGAAGACGCCGACGAGCTACACGTGGGGTGCCTTGCGCTCCTCGAGCTGGCGCGGGCGCCGGACCGGCCGAAGGAGCGGCGTGTGCTGGCGATCCGCTCACTGAGAATGCTCTCGGACCGGGGCTGCGTGAGACGCGCGGACATCCCGACCGACCTCGATGCGCGTTGAAGGGGCGTCGCGGCTACCCGTCGACCACTCTCCGGGACGCGTTCACCAGGCGCTGCACCTCGGACCGCGCGTGGTCTCGGAGCTGCGCTGCGCGCGCCTTCTCGCGCACCGGGATGGGCTCGCCCACGGACATCGCAACGTTCGACGGACTGGCCGCGGCCATGCGCGCCAGGTGAGCGGGGAACGACTCGTTGACGAACGCGGCCCCGGAGCCTGTCGCGTACGCGAGCCCGACTGGGACGATCTCCGCGCCCGAGCGCAGGGCTGCGACGAAGGCCCCGGCGTGGAAGGGGCGGACCTCATCGTCGGGGAACGTGGTCCCCTCCGGGAACACGATGACAGTGTGACCCGTGGCCAGGCGGTCGCGGATGGCGCGCACAGCGTTGGCGCCGCTCACAGCGTCAGAGCGGTCGACGAACACGGTGCCCACCGCGCGCGCCGCCATGCCCACCAGCGGCCAGCCCGCCAGGTCCGCCCGGCTGACCATGTGCCCGCCGAATGCACGGAGCAGCACCAGGATGTCTGCTGTCGAGCGATGGTTCGCCACCACCAGGCGTCCGGTGCCCCGGGCGCGGTCACCCGCGACAGGGCCCAGGACCTGCACCCCGAATACCCGCAGCAGTCCGCTGCACCAGGCCGCCACCCAGCGTTCTCGTACGCGGTCCTTCTCCGCCGGGGGCGCCACGCGCTCGTGGACCAGCAGGCACGGCAGCATCGCGCTCGTCAAGGCGCCGAACGCCGCGATACGCCCGGCCCTCCGCAGCTCGCGCTGGACGTTGGCCCCGGTCACCACAGCTTCCTCAGTGCGAAGGACATCCACTCGGCGCCGCGGCGGGTCAGCGACCGGTCGCGCCAGGCGGCCAGCTCGACGCGCGTGGCCGTCTCCAGGTCGCGCTCGAACCACGACCGGACGTGCCGGGCGAAGGCCTGGTCCTGCACGGCCAGGTTCACCTCGAGGTTCTTGCGCCACGAGCGCTCGTCGAGGTTGTAGCTGCCGATGGTGGTAAACCCGTCGTCGATGATGGCGGTCTTCGAGTGCAGCATCTTGCCCGGGAGTGTCCAGATCTCCACGCCATGTCGGAGCAGGGTATCGAAGAGGTACTCCACCGCCAGCTGCACGACGGGCAGGTCGCTCTTGGCCGGCACCAGGACGCGGACGCGAACGCCGCGCCGCACCGCACGGAACAGGGCGGCCCGCACGCGGCGACCGGGGATGAAGTACGAGTTGGCGATGTCGACGCGGTCGCGCGCCCGCGCGATGCGTAGCGTGTACTCACGGTGGATGCTGCGCCGGAGGCGCCAGCGGCTGGCCAGCACCCACACCCCTCCGGTGGGCTCGCTGGACGGGAAGCGCACGTCGAGCGGAGGCCGCTCCCGCGTGCGATGGCGCCAGGTGCGGTAGAACAGGGCGCGCAGCTCGCGCACCGCGTCTCCCTGGACCTCGATGACGTCGTCGCGCCAGCCGGCGCCCCCCTCCGACAGCGGGAGCCACGGCGCCGCGAGGTTGATGCCACCGGTGAAGCCATGCACACCGTCGACGACGAGGATCTTCCGGTGGTCGCGTGTCTCCACGCGCGCCAGCCGGAAGCGCGGGTCCAGCGGTGAGATGGAGTGGTACTCCACCGCGCGCCCGCCGGCGGCGAAGAGCGGGCGCCACCACCCGGGCGTGATCCCGATGCTGCCCAGCGCGTCGTAGACCACGCACACCTTCACACCCGCCCGGGCCCTCGCCGCAAGCGCGTCGCGAAAGCGCTCGCCCACGGCATCCGGTCCGATCCAGTACATCTCCAGCAGCACCTCGCGCCGCGCGCCATCGATGGCGGCGAGCATCGTGGGGAACGCCTCTACCCCGTCGCGCAGCAGGCGCACGCGGTCCGTGCCCACGATGAACCACGGCGGCCCGTGCGGCGCGGAGGGAGGGGAGGGGAGAGTCAATGGAGCGGCTCCCGGCGCGGTGGGCGCGCGGCGACGATCACCAGCGCCTCGTCGCGGAGCGAGGAGGCGGCGAACGCACGCAGGGTGTCAAGCGAGGGCGACGGGGGCGACGCCGCGTCGCCACGCCAGAGGGCGATGACGCGCGCACGCGCATCGAGAGAGGCCGCGAGGGTGCTGCGGGCCAGCGTGGTGGCTGCGGCGGCGCGGTCTTCCTCGCGCAGCGCTCCCTGGCGGAGGCGATCCAGCAGGGCTCGCGTCTGGGCTACAGCGGCATCCAGCAAGGCGTCTGCCGCGCTGAGTCGGATGACCAGCGCAGGGCTCCGAGGCATCCCGAGAACGCCAGCGCTCCAGTTGCGCGCGAGCGGGGACCCCGCTGGGGCGCCCGCGGTCCCCCCGAGCGCGCGCGCAAGGAGCCCGGTTGGTCCGTCCAGTGCCGCGGCCATCCAGGTCGCGGCCACGTCATCCGAGGCAGCCAGCGGCAGGGCGAGGAGCGCCTCCGACAGGGCACCGGGGGGGACGTCGACAGCATAGGTGCCGGCCCGCGGGGCGGCGGGCGTGGTGAAGGGTGGGCACGCGCGCACCTCGTGAGGTCGACGCGCGATCCAGCGGTCCACCGCGCGGGCGGCCGCCTCGGCCTGGGCGGCGTCGGTGCTGGCCAGCACGGCGACGCGGAGCGGCCCCGCGCGCAGCGTGGCGGCGCGGAGCACGATGGCCTCCTCGGACGCAGAGGCCAGGCCGAAGCGCGTCCCGAAGGGCTCGACCCACGAGGGGTGGCCAGGCGCCAGCGCATCGCCCAGCGTCGCCATCGCGCGCGACTCGACGCCGCCAGCATGGGCGAGGAGCAGGGTGCGCGCCTGGGAGATTCGCTCGGCGTCGAGCGGGTCAGCGGCGAAGGCCCGTGCGGCGAGGTCGGCGAGACGTCGCGCGTGCCCCTGCGGAGACTCGCCCGCGCGCGGCGGGCCATGCGCCAGCACGCCGACTCCATCGCTCTCCACGAAAGGCTCGATCTGGGCGTCCCCCGCCCGCAGGTTCGCCTGCGCCGCCGCGGTCATGGCCACCGCCGCCCCCGCACCCGCGTCTCCGCTCGCCTCGGCCAGGGCGCCACATGGAGATGCCAGGAGCACCCACGCCTCTCCCTGGCCGCGCTCCACGCGTGTCCTCGTCTCCACGGCAGGGGCGTGCCACGCCATCGTGGCGCGATCGATCTCCGAGCGAAGGACGTCGCCCCGGAGGCCTGATCCGCTCGCGCCAGGGGGGCTGTCACGCGTGGCCGCGATGCCCACGATCAGCGTCGTGCGTGGCTCGTCGTCGCCCGCGCGACGCCCGGCCAGCGCCCACCAGGCAGCGCGCTCCGCGGCCTCGCGCGGATCGGAGGCGCGCGTGGCGAGCTCCAGCCCCAGGCCCGCGGGCGGGGTGAGCTCGGTCAGCTCCACCGACAGCTCCTGCCGCGCGAGCGCCGCCGCGGTGGCGATGCGGGCAGCGCTGTCGTACGCGAGGTCACGAGCCGCCACGTCGAGGGTCATGGCGACGCACCCGCCGCCGCCGTGCGCCGCGGCGACGACAGAGCGGACGAGCGCCGGTGCGTCGAGGGCCGCCAGCCGCGAGACCAGGGGCCCATGGGGATCGCCCAGCGACGGGGCGGCGGCGACCGCCTGCTCCGGCGCGGCCGTTCGCGCTGTCACTACGATGCGTGCTCCGCCTGGCGGGATCTGCCCCGAGCCCTCGTAAACGACCGTCTGCCCATCACTCGCAGGCGGCGACCGCGGCGTGCCCGCGCGAGGCCACGCCGGCCCCCGCGCCAGGGCGCGGCCCGTGGCGTCGGCGAGCGCGGGCTCGCCCGCCGAGGCGAACGCGACCCGCCCCAGGCCGAGCGCTGCCTGCCGCCAGCTCTCCAGCTCCGCCGCGTCGGGCACCAAATCGCTCCCCGTCCCGAAGGCCTCGCCCGTGCAGTCCGCGAGCTCGACCAGCGCCCGGTCAGGCAGCGGACGACGCGCCAGCGCGGCCACCTTCCGCGCCACCGCGGCGAGCCCTGCCTCGTCCCCGACCGGTGTCAGCATCGCCTCGCGGATGCTCTCGACCACGCGCGCGGCCTCCGCCGGCGACTCCACCAGGATCCGTGCTCGCCATCCGCCCCATCCTCCCACCGCGGTCGCCTCGATCCCACGCACGAGCAGCCGGGCCTCGACCAGCGCCGCCAGCGCGACTGCGGGCACGGCGCCACGCTCGGGAGCGATGCCCTCCATCATCACGGCGACCGCGATGGCACCGTGCGGGTCTCCCTCACGCGTCACGACGGCGAGCGGGGGCCGCCCCTCGGTCTCGCGTGTCGCCGCTCCCACGGCGTGACCGGGCGCGCGAGCGTTGTGCTCCGCATGGCCGCCGCACGACAACGCGAGTGCCGCGATCAGGAGGCCTGACGCCCACCTGCCTGCGCCTTGTGATTCACAAGGCCGGCAGCGCTTCACTGCTGGAGGTCAGCCGCCGAGCGCGGAGCGATGTGGTAGCTGTAAAACCAGGTGACGATCCCGGTGACCGACGTGAAGTGGGTCCCGTTCGTGAAGTCCGTCGACTTGAGATCGTAGAGCTCGTTGTCGATCTCCGCAGCGTTGGTGTCCGCCTCGGCATCGCCCTGGCTCATGATGTACGTGACGCGACCGTCAGAGTTGACGCCCGGCCCGACAGTGATGTCGTTCACCGTCACGAGCATCCCCTCCCACTTACGGCCCGTGAGGTAGTTGCTCTGGTCGATGTCCGAGAGCTGGATGGTGACGGGTGGGGGAGCCTGGAACTGGTAGCGGAAGGTGCCGATGGGCTTGGAGAGCTGCGGCAGAGTCTGTCCAGCCGGGAAGTCCGCCGAACCGACGGACGTCTCCTCCTGGTAGGGGCCGTTGAAGTCGAGCACGTCGCCCGGGAGCAGGTGGAGCGAGGAGGGGATGTAGCTGGCCTCGTAGACGGTCATCCCCGAGTAAGGAGCCTGCGAGCCGACGTCCTGGATGAAGACGTTGCCGATGCTCTTGCCATCCTGCGTCTCGTCGAAGGTGTCGATCCATGTGACGACGGTGCTGGTAAGGATGACGTTCTGCCCCGGCGCGTAGTCGGGCGACTTGGGGTCCTGGACCTGGGCGATGCGCAGGCCCGTGCCGAGGGGGTTGGGAGTGTAGGATGCGGCCGGGTCGGCCGTCAGGGACGTGCACGCGGCGACGGCGGCGACGAGGAGGGAGGTGGACGCTACAAGGCGCATCGGCCCTGGGGCCTTACTACAAGAGCGTTTCCGCGACCATCCCTCGACCCAAAGCCCCTCCGCTTCCTCGGGCCACTCGTACAATTTCACACCACTGCCTCGTCACGCGCCTCAGGCAGCCACGTACGCGGCGCGGATGCCCGCGACGATGGACTCGAGCTTCGACTGGATCTTGTGCTTCTTCGAGTAGACGGTTTTTACGCTGATCTTCATCGAGCGGGCGATCTCGTGGGGCTCCATACCCTCGCCGAAGTAGAGCGCCGCGAAGGTCCGGTCTCGCTCGCTGAAACCCGCCATGACGCGTGCGGCCAGGTTGGCGCGCTCCTGGGCGGCGGCGGCCTCGAACGGGTCGGGCAGCTCGCTGCAGAGCTCCACGGCCTCGGCGAGGGGCTCGCGCTGCGGCTCGCGACGGACCGCCCGCAGCCAGTCGTAGGCGCAGTGGATCGAGAGCATGCCGATGTAACTCGAGAATCGGCTGCCGCGGGCGGCGTCGAAGACACGGAGCTTGGACTTGTTGTTGGCGAGCAGCGACACGAGCAGCTGGGCGTAGATCTCCCGAACGTCGTCCTGCGAGACGGACGCGAAGCGCTTGGTGACCTTGGTGATGCAGCGCAGGATGAGGCGGTCGTAGCGCTGCTGGAACTCGCGCCAGGCGGTCTTGTCGTTCGCGATCAGGCCATCTACCAAGACGCGCTCCTCGCGGTCCTCCCGGCTGCGCTGCTGGCTTGGGTCCTGGGGGATGGCGAAGACCCCGCTGTGCTCCTCGCGCTCCTCTGCCGCCGCCGCAGGTGCGCCCTTCAGAAAGATGCCACTGTCCCGGCGCGGCTGGACCTGGTGACGCTCGTATACGTGCTGCTGCATGGCGCTCATTGGGCTGTCCCTCGTGCGGAAGTCGCCGGCTTTGTTGCGTCCGGCGGCAGGCCCTAGAGCAGCCCTCGTGCCAGGGGGCGTGTCACCCACTCCCAGCAAGAAACCTCGAAGAAACCGAGGGAAGGTTCTGCTGGCGGGTGACGTAACAGCGTAACAGCACCCGTAACGCGCGCCGGATGTGTGCCGGGGTGTTACGGAGCGTTACGCTTCATCTCGGCGGCCTTGGTGCGTACGAAGCCCGCCACCTTCCGCATGGGGACCTGGGCAGGGCACCGGTGCTCTAGCTCGGCCAGCCGGTCGTCCCCCACAGCCTCGAACGAACGTGCCGCCGCGTCGAAGTCTGGCATGTTCCGCGAGCTTGCGAGCATCAGGTCCATCACCCCCGCATAGGCCCCACGCGAACGCGCCATACGCGCTCCCTCCCCGACATCGCACAGGCCGCACGCAATGCACCCGGTGAGCTGGGGGAGGACAGCCCGCTCCTCGGGTGTGAGGGGAGGAAGGCGGTCGGCGGCGTAGCTCTCGCGGAACGCCGCGAGACCTCGGCGGGTTCCCAGAAGGGGGGCGAAGAGCGAACGAACGAGGGCCCAGGCGAGCAGCACGAGCGCGTGAAGTCGTCCCATCCAGGGGCAATCGTTAGCACGCCCGCGAACCCTGGGTCACACTCGCCCGTCCCCGTGCCCTCCCTCGTCCCCCTCCGTTCGTCCTCCCGTGGGGGCGTGGTGCGTGACCTCACAGCCTTCCTCCCGACCACACGCGAGGAGATGCAGGCCCGGGGCTGGACCGAGCTCGACGTCCTCATCGTCACCGGCGACGCCTACGTCGACCACCCGGCCTTCGGCCCCGTGCTCATCGCCCGGTTCCTCGCGGGGCGCGGCTACCGCGTGGGGATCGTGGCCCAGCCTCGCTGGACCGGCGTCGAGGACATCGCCCGCATGGGCCGGCCGCGGCTCTTCGTGGGGGTCAGCGCGGGCAATCTCGACTCGATGCTCAACAAGCTCACGGCGCAGAAGAAGGTGCGTTCCGAGGACCAATACTCCCCTGGTGGTCGCCCCAATGCGCGGCCCAACCGCGCCAGCATCGTCTACGCCAACCTGTGCCGTCAGGCCTTCCCGGGCCTGCCCGTCGTGCTCGGCGGCATCGAGGCCTCGCTGAGGCGCATCGCGCACTACGACTACTGGAGCGACTCGGTGCGGCGGGCCATCCTCCTCGACGCCAAGGCCGATCTCCTCGTCTTCGGCATGGGCGAGCGAGCGGCCTGGGAGATCGCGAGGCGGCTCGACGCGGGCGAGCGTGTGGAGCAGCTCGGGAACGTCCGCGGCACGGCCCACGTGCGCAAGAAGCGGCAGGCGTGGGCGGACGCCGCCGAGCACGCGAGCCGGTACGTGAGCGACGGCAAGGCGGTCCTGCTCCCGTCATACGAGGAGGTGTCGCGTGACCGCGAGGCCTTCGCGCGGATGTCGCGGCTCCTGCAGTACGAGACCAACGCGCACAACGCGCGCCCGCTCCTCCAGCCCCACGGCGAGGAGGCCGTGTACTTCAACCCGCCCGCCCTGCCTCTCGACGAGGGCGAGATGGACGGTCTCTACGATCTCCCCTTCGTGCGCAGGCCGCACTGGAGCTACGGCGGCGAGCGCGTGCCGGCGTTCGACACCATCAAGCATTCCATCGTGACCATGCGCGGCTGCTTCGGCGGCTGCACCTTCTGCAGCATCACCGAGCACGAGGGACGCATCATCCAGAGCCGTAGCGAGGGCAGCGTCCTGCGCGAGGTCCGCGCGCTCTCGCGCATGGACGACTTCGGCGGGACCATCACCGATGTTGGCGGCCCCACGGCCAACATGTACAAGATGTCGTGCAAGGACGAACGTACCGAGAGCGCATGCCGCCGCCTCTCGTGCGTCCACCCGGGCATCTGCGAGAACCTGGTCACCGACCACGCGCCGCTCATCCAGCTGCTGAAGAAGGCCCGCAGCGAGCCGGGCGTCGACCGCGTCATGGTGGCGAGCGGCGTGCGCTACGACCTGGCCGCGCGCAGCCCCGAGTTCATCCGCGAGCTGGCGCGGCACCACACCGGCGGACAGCTCAGCGTCGCGCCCGAGCACAACGACCCCGCCGTGCTGGACAAGATGAAGAAGCCCCCGGTGGAGCACTACGAGCGCTTCGCCCAAGCCTTCTGCCAGGCGAGCGAGGCCGCTGGCAAGGAGCAGTACCTGGTGCCGTACTTCATCACGGGCCATCCGGGCTCCACGCTCGAGGACACGGTGGAGCTCGCGCTCTGGCTCAAGGCGCGCAAACTCCGGCCGCGGCAGGTGCAGGACTTCATCCCCACGCCCATGGCCATCGCCACCGCCATGTTCTTCACCGGCATCGATCCGCTGACCATGGAGCCCGTGCCGGTGGTGCGCGATCTCCGCGAGAAGAAGCTGATGAAGGCGCTGCTCTACTACTGGGATCCCGAGCAGCAGCCGCTCGCGCGCGAGGCCCTCCGCAAGGCCGGGCGCGCGGACCTCATCGGCCACGGCGCCCACTGCCTGGTGCCGCCCGACCGCGCGAGGAAACAGCCCGCGGCGCGACCCAGCCGGCCCCTCCGCCGTCCTTCGTGATAACTCCCTGAGCCCAATGCTTCGCGTCGTCGTCGGCTGCGAGCCGCAGGAAGCCGCGCGCGTCCGCCCCCTCGTAGTGCGCGCCTACGAGGAGGCTCGTGCTCGCCGCTGGCCCTTCCTCAGTGACGTCCTCGAGCGCGCGCTCGACGGGGTGGGGGAGGAGGATCGCGCGGTGGTGGCCGCTGCGGTGCAGGCGCTGGTGAAGTACGACCGCCTGCTCGGGTTTGCTGCCGGGTCGGAGGACGCTGAGGCGCGCTTCGACGCCCTGCTCGCGCTCGCGGCCGGGGAGACCAACCTCGCTCCCCGGCTCGCACGCATCGAGCATGAGACCGAGCGCCTGGGAGTGACCTGGTCGATGCCTGACTGGCTGGTCGACCTCGTGCGCAGCGAGATGGGACCCGCATCGCTCGAGGCCGCCCTGGCGCGGATGAACGAGCCGGCGCCGCGCGTCGCCCGTGTGAACACGCTGCGCACCACGCGCGGCGCGTGCCTCGAGGCGCTGGCAGGCGAGGGGGTGGCCGCGCACGCGGGGGGCAGCGCCGCATGCGCGGTGGTGCTCGAAGGGCGGCGCTCGATCTTCCGGACGAAGGCATTCGCCCGCGGCGAGCTGGAGATGCAGGACGAGGCCTCGCAGCTGGTCGCCGAGCTCGTGGCTCCGCCGCCACGCTCCTTCGCCATCGATGCCTGCGCGGGGGCGGGGGGCAAGACGCTCGCGCTCGCGGCCTTGCTCGGCGGCAAAGGCAAGCTCCTGGCCCTCGATACGTCCGAGTCCAAGCTCGAGGAGCTGCGCCGCCGCGCGCGCCGCGCAGGGGCAAGCAACGTGCAGGCGCTTGCAGTGGATCTTCGTGACGAGGACGCTGTGGCCAAGCTCGGCCAGACCGCGTCGCGGGTGCTGGTGGATGCGCCGTGCACCGGGCTCGGCGCCATCCGCCGGAACCCCGAGGCGCGCTGGCGCCTGCGAAAGGACGATCTTCCTCGTCTGGTGTCGGCCCAGGCCGCGCTCGCGCGGTCGGCGGCCCGCCTCGTCGCTCCGCACGGACGCCTGGTGTACGCGACCTGCTCTTTCCTCCCGAGCGAGGGCGAGGTCGCAGCCGAGCTCTTCCTCTCCGCGCACGCCGACTTCAGCCTGGTGACTGTCCGGGACGTCCTCGGCCGCGCGCGCACCGACCGGGTGGCCACGCGGGACGGCCGGTACCTGCGCACGTGGCGCTTCGACGGCGCGCCGGACGGCGGGGACGAGGGGATGGACGGGTTCTTCGCAGCGGTGATGCGGCGCGCACGGGCCTGAGGCGGCACCTCCCGCCAGGTCCTAATGGCCCGTCACACGCTGGAACAAGCCGTCTCCCGTCGTCGTGAGCACTACGTCGCCGTCGCGCTCGGTCGCCCACAGCCGGTCGCTCGCGGGCACAGTCACCCAGTCGTCCGGCGTCGCGCGATCACACCGCTCGCCGTCGAACGCCACGAGCCCCCGCGTCGTCTCGCCCCCCAGCACGCGCGACAGCCGCTCCACCACCAGGGCGCGCGGGTGGCAGTACTCGCGGTTCGTGCCCTCGTTGGGCTTGCCCGCGGAGATGACCGCGTAGCGCGGGTGGGTCCTCGAGAGCAGCACGGGTGACGTCGACGTCTCGCTGCCGTGGTGCGGCACCTGTAGCAGCGTGACCGGCCCTCCCGGGTCGAGCAGCGCCTCCTCCTCGTGCTCCGCGTCGCCGAGCAGCAGCACAGACGACGCCCGATCATCGATGCGCAGGCCGATCGAGCACTCGTTCGCGTCGTGTGCACACGCGGGCGGCCACGCCGGGGGCACCACCGCCGTGAGGCGGACGTCCGCGGACGGAGCCAGGGGCACCTGCGTGCTGCCCGGCTCCACCACGTAGGTCGGCACGCCGTGGACCTGCGCGGCGCGCCGGGCACGGCGCACCTCGCCCTTGTGCACGTCGCGTCCGTCGTCGACGAAGGCCCGCACGGAGAAGGCGTCGAGCACCGCGGGCGCGCCACCGATGTGGTCCGAGTGGGGGTGCGTGAGCCAGAGGAGATCAATGGGTGCCCCGTGCAGGTCCGCGCGCAGCGACGAGAGCAGGTGTTCGCTGGCCGCGGCGCACACCTCACCGCAGCCCGAGCGGCTCGGCTCGTCGCCGGTGTCCACCAGCACGTGCCGTCCGTCCGGCAGCTCCACCAGCACGGCCAGCCCCTGACCCACGTCGTAGAAGCGCACGGTCATGGTGCTTCCCGTGCTCGCGGCGGGGCCGGCCTCGCGCGCGACGTCGTACGCGGGCGACGTGCTCGCGGGCTTCGAGCACGCAGCGACCGCGGCCACGAGGAGCAGGCGCCTCAAAACATCGTCCCGTCCTCGACGTAGATGCCGAGGGGCAGGCTCGGGTTCTCGGACACGGCGTCGGGCGAGTACCCGGCCTCGATGCGCAGCATGGCGGCCTGCCCCCACAGGACGTAGATGCCCGCGCCCACGCCGTACTTGAGGCCGAGGCCACTGCCGTCGAGCGGCGAGCGGAAGGAGTAGTTGCTCCAGACGCGGCCGGTGTCGAAGAAGACATCGTTGCCGATGGTGAACTTCTGTCCCAGGACCTTGAACTGGAGCCACATGGCGCGAAGCTCGACGTTGCCGATCACCTTGATTGGCCCGAGGTACCGGCCGACCGGCACGCCGCGGATGCCGGCTGAGCCGCCGGGCATCTCCTTCTGGTCGAAGGGTCCTGCCTGGAACAGATCGTAGAAGGGGACGTTGCCCACCTGGAAGTTGGTGACCAGCCGCCCCGCGAGGACCAGCGTGCTCCCCAGCGGTACGAAGCCCCGGAAGATGCCGCCAGCCTCCACGTAACGTACGTTCGCGTCGAGCGGGAAGCCCGCCTCGAAGCGGGCGCCTACCTCGTGCAGCATCCCCGAGTGCGGGAAGATCTCGTTGTCGCGCGAGTCGTAGATGAGGCCGCCGGCGAGCGACGGGAGGCTGAGCGGCGTCGTGCCGTAGATGTACTGCGAGCCGCTGGCCGTCTGGGTCGAGGCGTCCAGCGCGAGCAGGCTGTCCGAGTAGCTCTGCGGCCCCACGAAGAGGTACTGCGCCGCCACCTCGACCGCGAGTGGGCCCCTCAGCTTGATGCGCGCGTCGGTCCGCACCTGCGCGATGGACTCGATCCACTCGTGGTACCGCCCGGGGTTGCCGTTGTTCGCGGGCGTGTCCCCGCTCGAGGCGTTGCCCAGGCCGAAGTACCCGTAATTGATCGTGTGATTGTAGGAGACCTCCGGGTTCAGACGGACACGCCCGTCGAACACCTCGGGTACGTCGATCTGCCAGAGGTAGTTCTGCTGGGCGATCTCCACCCCGTTCGGTCCCTGCTTGAGGCTCGCCGAGAGCAGGAGGTCCATGTTCCAGAAGTACGGTTGCACGCCCCCCGAGAAGTACGAAAGCGTCCCTACGGCGCCGAACTCGAAGCCGATGTCGCTGTCGCCGCCGATGAGCGGGAAGCCAGCGGGCTCGAAGCGCGTGGTCCAGTAGTCGCCTTGGTCGGAGGTCTTGTTGCGCGGGGGCTTGGGGCTGTGCAGGGGACCCAGCGGCGGTCGCACGGGGACGACGGCGTCGTCGCCTGAGCCGGCGGGAGGAGCAGGAGGCGCGAGAGGGGCCGCCGTGTCGGAGGGCGAGGCGGGGGTCGGCGCACCGGTGCCCGGGTCGTCGGCGCGCGCGCGCGAGGCCACGAGGAGGAGGAAGAGGAAGAAGGCAGCGACGATGCCGCCGCGCCGCCGCATGGGCCGGGACTATGCCTCGCCCTGCGCCGGCCCGGCAACTGCGTCTTGAACTCGGGGGCAGCTTGCCCGATCGTGCGCCATCGACATGCTCAGCATCGATCTCAAGGGAAAGCGCGCCTTCGTGGCAGGAGTCGCGGACGACGCAGGGTTCGGGTTCGCCATTGCCAAGGCGCTGGCCGAGGCCGGCGCCACCGTGTGCCTCGGCACGTGGCCCCCAGCCCTCGGCATCTTCCAGACGCTCCTGCGACGGGGGAAGCTCGACGACTCGCTGGCGCTGGCGGACGGCCGCAAGCTCGAGTTCGAGCGCGTCCTGGCGCTCGACGCTGACTACGACGTGCTCGACGACGTGCCCGCGGAGGTGCGCGAGAGCAAGCGCTACAAGGACCACGGAGACTTCACGCTGCAGGGCTGCGCCGAGCGTCTGCGCGGCGACTTCGGCGAGGCGTGCCTCGACGTCGTCGTTCACTCGCTGGCCAACGGCTCCGAGGTGAGCAAGGACCTTCTGGCCACGAGCCGCAAGGGGTACCTCGGCGCCGTGGGCGTGAGCGCCTACTCGATGGTGTCGATGGTGCAGCGCTTCGGGCCGCTGGTCCGGCCGGGGGGCACGTTCCTCAGCCTCTCCTACCTGGCGGGGGAGCGGGTCATCCCCGGCTACGGAGGGGGCATGTCGAGCGCGAAGGCGGCGCTCGAGAACGACACGCGCGTGCTGGCGTGGGAGGCGGGCCGCAGGTGGGGTCACCGCGTGAACTGCATCAGCGCCGGCCCGCTGGCCTCGCGGGCCGCGAGCGCGATCGGGCGCGACGGCGGCGACGTCCCGGGGGCGACCAAGGGGAAGCCCTTCATCGAGCAGATGGTGGACTACGCGAAGGCTAACTCGCCGCTGCCCGAGGCCCTGCGCGCGCGCGAGGTCGGCGACGTCGCGGCCTTCCTGGCGTCGCCGCTGGCCAGCGGGATCACCGGGTGCGTGCTCCACGTCGACAAGGGCTACCACGCCATGGGCAAGGCGGTGTCGCCGTGATGCGCTCGTGGCTCTTCGCCGCCCCGCTCCTTCTCGTGGCGTGCGCCTCCGCTCCGTCGGCGCGCAGCCCGCTGCGCGAGGCGCTCGAGAAGTCGGGGAACTCCGACGTCGAGTCGGCCGTCCGCAAGTGCCTCGGCGACCAAGGGTGGAAGGTGGACGACGTGGGCAGCTATTCGGGCGGCGCCACCGTGGTCACCGCCTACAAGGCCAAGGACCAGACCGACGTCTACATCCATCCCGCGGACCAGAAGCCACGCATCACCGGCGGCCCCGACAGCGGCAGCCCGTTCTGGAAGTGCCTGGGCGCCGAGCTGGGCGGGGGCGGCGGGGGGAGCGACAAGGACAGCCCCAAGGACAGGGACGACAAGGGCAAGGACACGGCCGGGTCTCCTTGAGGTTGGGATTTTGAGCAGAAACTGTCGTAACCTCGGCCCGCCCATGCGCCTCTCACACCTCTCCCTCGCTCTGGTGTCTCTCGTGTCCTTCGCCTCGCTCGCTGTGGCCTGTGGCGGCGGCAGCTCAAGCACGCCTGCCGTCCAGCCGGTGGCACCCAAGCCGGTGAACATCGGCCCGCCCCCCGCGACCAAGCCCGACTCGGACAAGGTCACCTGGAAGCAAGGCGCCCCCTGGGCGAGCTGTCACAACGACGTGAAGACGGGCACGGACCTCGTGGCCGGCGTGACGGCGATGGCACAGGGCTGCGCCGCCCTCACCAAGATGCACCAGATCGGCGCGACCGTGCAGGGGACCCGGCAGAACCTCGACCCCGCGCAGAGCATCCCGCTGCATGCGGAGGCCAACCACTGCTACCGCGTCTACGGCCTCTCCGAGGCTTCGCTCCAGGACCTGGACATCGCCATCGTCGACTCGGCCGGGAAGGCCTGCGGCGAGGACGGGAGCGACAGCCCCGACGCCGTGGTGCTCGAGGACGGCGCCATCTGCTTCGCGCAGACCGATGACGTGAAGGTGAACATCGCGGCCGGCAGCGGCGGCGGAAAGTTCGCGGTCGAGATCTGGGGCGACTAGGAGCCTGCCACTAGAGGAGAACCCCTCGAACGTGATACTGGGCGCTCCATGAGCAAGCCCTTCACGCCGCCCGCCCACGGCCAAGCCATCACGATGGGCGCGAACCGAGCACTGAACGTCCCCGAAAACCCCATCATCCCCTTCATCGAGGGCGACGGGACCGGACGCGACATCTGGCGTGCCAGCGTCCGCGTGCTCGACGCGGCGGTGGAGAAGGCCTACGGCGGCAAGCGGAAGATCGCCTGGTACGAGGTGTACGCGGGCGAGAAGGCGTACAACCTGTTCAACAACTGGCTGCCCGACGAGAGCGTCGAGGCCTTCCGCAAGTACCTGGTGGGCATCAAGGGCCCGCTGACCACGCCCATCGGCGGCGGCATCCGCTCGCTCAACGTCGCCTTGCGCCAGCTGCTCGACCTCTACGTCTGCCTGCGGCCCGTCCGCTGGTTCGAGGGCGTCCCCAGCCCGGTGAAGCGCCCGCAGGACGTCGACATGGTGATCTTCCGCGAGAACACCGAGGACATCTACGCCGGCATCGAGTTCGAGGCGGAGAGCGCGGACGCGAAGAAGCTCCTTGCCTTCATCGAGAAGGAGTTCCCGAAGGACTTCAAGAAGGTCCGCTTCCCGGCGACGACGGGCGTGGGCATCAAGCCGGTCAGCCGCGATGGCACGGAGCGCCTGGTGCGCGCGGCCATCGAGTATGCCCTGGTGCAGAAGCGCAAGAGCGTGACCTTCGTCCACAAGGGCAACATCATGAAGTTCACCGAGGGCGCGTTCATGCGCTGGGGCTACGCCCTGGCCGAGCGCGAGTTCGGTGACCGCGTCTACACCTGGGACGCCTGGGAGAAGACCAAGGCCGCCAAGGGGGAGGACGCCGCCAACGCCGAGCAGAAGGCCGCGCTCGCCGCGGGCCGGCTCCTCATCAAGGACGCCATCGCGGACATCACGCTGCAGCAGGTGCTGACACGCGCGAAGGAGTTCGACGTCATCGCCACGCTCAACCTCAACGGCGACTACCTGAGCGACGCGCTGGCGGCGCAGGTGGGCGGCATCGGCATCGCGCCGGGCGGCAACATCAACTACGTCACCGGTCACGCCATCTTTGAGGCGACGCACGGCACGGCGCCGAAGTATGCCGACCTCGACAAGGTGAACCCCGGGTCCGTCATCCTGAGCGGAGAGATGATGCTCCGGCACCTCGGATGGAAGGAGGCTGCCGAGCGCGTCATCAAGGGGATGGACGGCGCCATCGCGAGCAAACGCGTGACCTACGACTTTGCCCGGTTGATGGAAGGGGGCACCGAGATCAAGTGCTCCGCCTTCGGCGACAACATCATCGAGCACATGTGACGCGGCCTACCCGACCAGCGTCTCATCCGAGATCGGGACTGACAGTAGCGGCCCCTTGCGCTACTGTGGAATCCGCAAAACCGACGTTAATGGCTGCCAAGAAGAACAATGGACGGCAGTCAGTCGTCGAGCGAAGCGCGCACGACGGAGGCGAGCAGTGGGCTCGTGGCTGGCGTGACGAGCTGCAGTCCGACCATCGTCGCGCGTCCGGGGGGTGGCCGGGGACCATCGCCCAGGCGCGCGTCTGCGCCCGCGCCCACCTGTCGGCAGAGCTCGCCCGCCTTCGCCTTGCCGGCCCGAGCCCGACCGAGCTGGAGCAGGCGGCGAGGCTCACCTACGCCCGCGCCCGCGCCGTCTGGCTGGCGCTGGCGCACGGCGAGGACTAGGCCATGTACTCGCGATCGCGGAACTCCGAGGCGGCGCAGCGCTTCGCCGAGCGACGGCGGCGCGAGGACGCGGCCCCCCGCCTGCGCGAGGTGGTCCCCACTTTGGCGACCCTGCGGCTCGAGATCGACGAGCGCCGCGGGACCACGAGCGCAGGCGATCCCAAGCACGTGCGCCTGGTCGTCGTGGACAGCGCTCCGGCGATGTTCTTTCTCCCGTGCGGCGACCACTCGTGCAAGGAAGGCGGCCACGACATGACCGATTCCGTCCTGCGCGCCCTGCAGGCCGGTGCGAGGCGGGTGGAGCTCGAGGACACCTGCCACGGCAACGTCGGCACGGCCTTCTGCGGCGCCGTCCTGACGCTCGTCCTGTCGGCCACCTACCGCTAGAAAACCCGGTCGACGTCGGGCGGGTTGGCGGCTAAACCTCCCCGCACCATGCCCAACCGCAAGAAGATCGGTCTCATCGGAGCAGGCAACATCGGCGGCGAGCTTGCGCGCCTTTGCGCGAACGAGGAGCTCGGCGATGTCTTTCTCTACGACATCCCCGCGAAGGAGAACTTCGCCAAGGGCAAGGCGCTCGATCTCGAGCAGAACGGCGCCATCCTAGGCTACGACGCGCACATCCACGGCACGGGAAACTGGGCCGACCTCGAGGGTGCGGACGTCCTCATCATCACCGCCGGCATCCCCCGCAAGCCGGGCCAGTCGCGCGACGACCTGGTGGCATCGAACCTCCCGATCATCCGCGACGTCGCGAACAACGCGAAGAAGGTGTGCCCCAACGCCTTCGTCATCGTCATCTCCAACCCGCTCGACGCGATGGTGTACGAGTACAAGCGCGTCGTCGGGGCGCCGAAGAACCTGGTGGTCGGCATGGCCGGCGTGCTCGACAGCGCCCGCTTCCAGCTCTTCCTCGCGCGCGAGGCCGGCGTCAGCGTGAAGGACGTGCGGGCCATGGTCCTCGGCGGTCACGGGGACGACATGGTCCCCGTGCTGTCGATGACCACCATCAACGGCATCCCGGTCACATCCCTCATCACCAAGGACAAGCTCGACAAGATCGTCGAGCGCACCCGCAAGGGCGGCGGCGAGATCGTGAACCTCATGGGCACCAGCGCCTATTACGCGCCGGCCTCCAGCGCGGTGTCGATGGCCAAGGCCTACCTGCGCGACGAGAAGCGTCTCCTCGCCTGCGCCTCCTACCTCGACGGCGAGTACGGCTACCGGGACCTCTTCATGGGCGTCCCCGCGGTCATCGGCGGCAAGGGCATCGAGAAGATCATCGACATTCCGCTGACCGAGGACGAGAAGGCCATGCTCGCCAAGAGCGCCAAGAGCGTCCAGGCCGTCGTCGACATCTGCAAGAAGGGCTAGCCGCGGCCGGAAAGTTGGCCATCGTGCCGGGGCGGCGCGATCGATCTGGGCGTGATGTACCGTCGCACCCTCCTCACCGGACTCGCCGCCGCCCCGCTCCTTTCCCTGGCCCGCGCTGCGCGGGCGCAGTCGTCCTCGCGCCTGGTGAGCATCGCGCGCGATGCCCGCGGGACGACGCTCGCCCTCGCGCTCGAGCACGCGCCGTTCCCCGCGTCGGGCGCTGGCGGCGGCTACCGCGACGACACGGTCTATGTGTTCGTACCGTCCCACTACCGCTGGCGCGCCGAGGACGGCGTGGCGGCGCTGGTTCACTTCCACGGCCACAACACGACGGCGGAGCGCGCGATGGCGGCGCACCAGCTGCGCGAGCAGCTCGCCGACAGCAAGCAGAACGCACTGCTGATCGTCCCCCAGCTCGCGGTCATGTCGGCGGACTCCTCGTGCGGTCTGCTGGACACGCCGGGCGGGCTGTCGCGCCTGCTGACCGAGGCCATCGCCGTGGCGGCGCGGGTCGGCCGCGTGACCCTGGGGGACACGGCCTTCCCCGCCGATGCTTCACCCGGGACGGTGTGTCTGTCGGCGCACTCGGGCGGCTACCACGCCGCCGCCTGCTGCCTGCGTGCCGGGGCCGTCGACGTGCGCGAGACCTACCTTTTCGACGCCCTCTACGCCGACGTGGAGGTCTTTCGCGACTGGGTGGTCGGACGGCGTGGCGAGCCGCTCCACCGCCGGCACAAGCTGGTGAGCTACTTCACCGAGGGCGGGACCACCGAGGTGCAGAACGCGGGGCTGCGGGCGCAGCTCGATCGCGCCGGCGTGGCGTGCGCGCACGAGATGCAGGAAGGCGAGCTCTCGCGACACGATCTGTCGCACGCCGAGGCGGTCTTCGTACGTACCGGCCTGTGGCACTCCGCCGTCACGTGGGAGAGCAACGCCCTGCGCGACGTGCTCTACGCGTCCGCCCTTCCGCGCCACCTGCCGACGACCTGGTTCGCGCGCAAGACCGGCGCGCGGCCCATCGAGCGCCGGCGCTGAGCGTCCCGGCTCACGCCACCCGCTGGACGAACCACACCAGGCCTGCGAGCGCGATGCCCGCGCTGAGGACGCGCGCGGTGGTCGGGTACCAGGGGCGCGCGCGGAGCAGGACGAGGGGCGGCAGGAGGACCGCGAGGACGAGCAGCTGGCCGGCCTCGACACCCAGGTTGAAGCCGAGCAGCGCCAGGGGGAGCTGGGCGCGCGGCAGGCCGAGCGGGAGCAGCCCGCCGGCGAAGGCGAAGCCGTGGATGAAGCCGAAGGGGAGGGTGAGCATCCAGCGGTGACGGACGCTGCGGGTGAAGAGGTTCTCCGCGCCGACGTAGGCCACGCTGAGAGCCACGGCGGGCTCCACCAGCCGCGAGCCGGGCGCGATCCCCGTCAGCGCAGCGAGGGCCAGCGACGCCGAGTGGCCCACAGTGAACGCTGTGAGCATCGCCACCAGGGCGCCGACGTGCAGCCTGCGGTCCGCCACCAGCGTCCCTCCCAGCAGCAGCGCCAGCAGGAACGCGAGGTGGTCGGCCCCGGTCAGGATGTGCTCCACGCCCCCGCGCAGCAGGGACGCGAAGCCGTAGGACGCGCCGCCCCCCACGTCGACCGTGAGCTCGGGCCGGGCCAGGACCGCGAGGACGTCCACGTCGCCCTTCGCCAGGTGGACCGTGGCGAGGTGACGGTGGTCCGAGGCCATGCGCTCGAGGAACCCGAAGCGCAGCCGCAGCCTGGAGGGCTCGCGGGGACAGGCGTAGCTCGCGCGCAGGCGTACGCCGTCTGGCGCGTCGAGCGCAGCCTCCTCGAGCGTCGGCGTGCACGTCTCACCGTCCGCGTCCACCGCGAGCGCGTCGAAGAAGGCCGCGGCGAGGGCGGCGCGGGCGCCCTCGAGCTCCTGCTGCGAGAGGTGCCCGTCACCGTCGGCGTCCAGCCCAGGCACGGCGAGGATCGCGTCGTCGGCACGCAGGGTGATCTCCGCCCGCAGCCGCGCGCCCTCGGGCGTGTACTCCCCGCGCGAGACCCCGATGACGTGCGCCGCTGCGCTGCGGGCCGAGACCAGCACCAGCAGGAAGGCCAGCCACCCGAGCCACCCCCTTCGTGGCCGGCACTTCAAGGGCATCCGCGCCTCGCCGCCGCCGCGCGATCGCGGAGCGCGCCCGGGGCATGCGGGCGGGTCGCCAGGGCCGCCGCAGCGTCGCACGTGTCCACGCTGGACGCGGCCGCCTGCGCCGCCGTGAGCCAGAGCTCGAGCGCCTCGTCCGTCGGGCGATTGCGCGCGTTGGTGCGGGCGAGCTCCAGCGCTCGCGCCGCGTCGCGGCCCGAGCCCAGGTAGAACGACGCCGCGTGATCGGCGTACGCGAGCGGCAGTCGCGCCAGCACCTCCTCGAAGCGCGCCCGCGCCCGCGCAGCCATCGCCGTCGCCTCGTCGGCGCGCCCCGCCCTGCGAAGCGCGTCGGCCTGCCCCGCGAGCACGTCCGGGTCGTCACTGGTCTTGCCCAGGACCTCCAGGCGGACGAGCGCCCTGTCCGGGGCCTCGAGCGACGCCAGGTGCACCGAGGCGTGGACGTACCCAGGCAGCACGGTAACGGCCTCCTCCAGGTAGGCTCGCGCACGTGCGCGGTCGCCCCCCAGCTCCAGGGCGCGGGCGCGCTCGAAGTCCATCCACGCCATCGTGAACGGCGACACGTCGTGGTAACTGGCGCGCGCGAGCTCGAAGAGCCGCTCGCTCTCCGCCGCATTGCCGCAGCGCGCCTCCACCCCGGCGCGCATCGCCGTGTCGCTGGGGGGCGAGCCCTCGAGCACGGGCGGCAGCAGGGCTCTCGCCTCGTCCTCGCGTCCCGTGGCCAGGAAGATCGCGCTTCGCTCGCGGGCCACCTCGGTGGGCTCTGCCTTGAGACGAGCGGCCTCGTCCAGCTCCTGCAGGGCACCGGCGAACGCGTGGATGCTCGAGAGCGCCACGGCGCGTGCGAGGTGGGCGCGGGGGTCGCCGGGGTGCGCTGCCAGCAGGCGTGCGCTCGTGTCGTCAGCGGCGACGAGGTCGGTCACGCGCCCCTCGAAGCGCGCGCGCATCTCGTAGCGCGGCACGAGCTCGACCTGAGCGTCGACCTCGCCGGTCGCCGCGCGCTTCTCCCGGTCGGCGATCTCGCCGTGCAGGTTCGACAGCGCGATCGACGGCGACGTCGTCGGCGGAGCGTGAAGCACCACCGCCGGCGCCGGCACCGGTGCGGGCGGGTCGTCGTGCGCCCGCGAGCACGCGGCGCCAGCCAGGAGGAGGAGGACCGGCGCCGCGCGCATCGCGTCTCGAACCTAGTCGACCCGCAAAGGAATCACACTCAGTGCGGGCTCGCCATGTACGGGAACGTCGCCGTCGGAGGAGAGGCCGGCGCCGTGATGCCGTTGCTCACCGGTCCCGGTACGTTCGGCAGCGTCGCCGGCGTCAAGGTGCCCGCGACGGCGTTGTACGTGAGGTCCATCACGTTCTCGGAGAGCGTACGGCCTCCGCAGTCCGTGTTGGTGATGCCCAGCACCGCGAACTCCACCGCCAGGTACTGCTGGCACGTCGAGTTGGCCGTGTTGAGGTAGAGCCTGTCGTCCGCGAGCACCGTCGCGAGCGTGGCGTATGCCGGGCTGCCCAGCGCGCCATAGGCCGCCTGGTTCCCGCAGGTCAGGTCGAGGCCGTCGTAGATGGCGAGCTCCCCCTCGAAGGGCGTGACGTTCGTGGACCAGTGGCTGGGGACGCTGTCCTGGTTGTACGAGTCCTTGGCCGCGCCCTGCGTCGTCGCGTTCGGATCGAAGGCGTGGGTCAGCGCCGTGTTGATCGCGGGGCGGCCCATGCGATCGACCTGCGCGCCGAGCGTGGGCGGCGCAGGCAGCGTGGGCCCCGCCTCGGCGTCGCCGGCGCTCCCGGTGTCGCCGGCGCTGCCCGTGTCGCTCCCGCTGCCGGTGTCGGCGGGCGTGGACGACTCGAAGGTGGTGCTGCTGTCCGCGCTCGCGTCCGTCGCGGCGGGGAGGACGGTGTCGTCGCCGCATCCCGCGAGAGCAGAGGCGATCGCCATGGTTCCGAGAACGAGCAGGGTCTTCATGGCGCTCACTGTCCCCCCGCGTCGCCGATGGGCGCCGTCGCATAGGTCCCGGCCCACGTGGACACGATCGGCCCGCCGGTGGTCAGCAGTGACTTGTTCACCTCGACCAGGATCGCCAGTGTGTTGAACGTGGCGAAGTGGTTCGCCGCCGCCCCGCCGTCCGGCGCCGTGCCGAGCTGGCCCACGAGGGCCGACGCGGTGGCCGACGGGAGCAGGGGACAGCCCGCGTCGTTGAAGGTGAGGCCCGTGGCAGCGGCCACGTCCGCTGCCGTGGCCTTGAAGCCGTCGAGGTTGAAGAAGAAGGGATCCGCCCGGAGCCCTGCGAAGACCTTCACCTTGCCGTCGGCGCTCTCGAGGCCGCTGGTCAGGCCCGCATTGCCGGTCACGAACTCGGTCGTGCCCACCCACAGCGAGATGTTCTGCGGGGTGCTGTTGTCGAAGGTGGCGATGATGTCGACCGGGGTGCTGGTGGTAGCGCCGTAGGCGCTCTGGCTCGCCGTGTGGAGCACGTACTGGACGTGGTCGTCGAACTGCGCGCCGGTCGGAGCGGCAGGGTAGACCGTCATCGCCAGGTCGATATTGCTCCCGTTCATCCACGAGAATACGTCGTTGATGTCCGCGGTCGGAGCGCTCTTGGTCCCGGGCGCGTCCTGATGGTCGGCCGACAGGGCCGATGCCGAGTAGGCGACGACGGCGGCGAGGCCCGCCACGGCACCGATCGCGACGAAGGCGCGAGATCTACGCATAGTCAATGACCCCTTCAGGTAGAGATGCGAACCTGGGCAGCTTACGCGTCAGCCGGCAGGATGGTTGCAACGAACCTGCGACGCGACCATCGCCGAACCGGGTGGCTGGAGTGCGTCGCCTGCAGGGCGATTGTGCTAGGTTCGCCGCCGCATGAAAATCCACGAGTACCAGGCGAAGCAGATGTTCGCCCGTTACGGCGTCCCCATCCCGCGCGGGTACGCCGCACTGACGGTCGACGAGGCAGAGGCCGCCGCGAAGAAGCTGGCGCAGGAGACCGGGAGCCCGGTCGTGGTCGTGAAGGCCCAGATCCACGCGGGCGGCCGCGGCAAGGGTGGCGGCGTGAAGGTCGCCAAGGGCGGCGCAGCCGAGGCGCGGGAGCTGTCGCAGAAGATCCTGGGGATGCAGCTGGTCACCCACCAGACGGGGCCGGCCGGGCAGAAGGTCCGCCGCCTGTACATCGAGCAGGGCCTCGACATCGCGCGCGAGCTCTATCTGGGCGCGGTCATCGACCGCGACCGCCGGCGCATCGCCTTCATGGCGTCGACCGAGGGCGGCGTCGAGATCGAGAAGGTCGCTGCCGAGACCCCGGAGAAGATCCTCACCGTCCACGTCGACCCTGCCGTCGGCCTCGCTGCCTACCAGTCGCGCGAGCTGGCCTTCAGCCTGGGCATCGGCGGCAAGGAGACGCTGGGCAAGTTCGTGAAGCTGATGCGCGCCCTCTACGAGGTCGTCGTCCGCGAGGACTGCTCGCTCTGCGAGATCAACCCGCTGGTCGTCACGCGCCAGAACGACGTGGTGGCCCTCGACGCCAAGATCAACCTCGACGACAACGCGGAGTTCCGCCACCCCGAGTGGCAAGGACTCGAGGACCGCGACGAGGAGGACCCGGTGGAGCTCGAGGCCAAGGCGGCCGGGCTCAACTACGTGTCGCTCGACGGCAACGTGGGGTGCCTGGTCAACGGCGCAGGACTGGCCATGGCGACGATGGACATCATCAAGCACTTCGGCGCCGGGCACGGCGTCGCGCCCGCCAACTTCCTCGACGTGGGCGGCGGCGCCAACCAGGAGCAGGTGACCAAGGCCTTCAAGATGATCCTGAAGAGCCCCAAGGTGCGCGCCATCTTCGTCAACATCTTCGGCGGCATCATGAAGTGCGACGTCATCGCCAACGGCGTGGTGGCCGCGGCCCGCGAGCTGGGCCTGACGGTCCCGCTGGTGGTGCGCCTGGAGGGGACGAACGTGGAGCTCGGTCGCAAGATCCTGGGCGAGAGCGGGCTCGCCATCCAGGCAGCAGGCTCCATGGCGGACGGCGCGAAGAAGGTCGTGGCCGCGGTCGGAACAGCAGGAGGTGGAAAGTGAGCGTCCTCGTCGGCAAGGACACACGTCTGCTCGTCCAGGGCATCACCGGGAGCGCGGGCGGGTTTCATTCGAAGCAGATGCTCGAGTACGGCACGCAGCTCGTGGGGGGCGTCACGCCCGGCCGCGGCGGCGAGAAGTTCGAGGGCAAGGTCCCGGTGTTCGACACGGTGGCGCAGGCCGTGAAAGCGACAGGCGCCAACGCCAGCTGCATCTTCGTGCCGCCGCCCGGCGCGGCGGACGCCATCCTCGAGGCTTTCGACGCAGGCGTGGCCCTCGTCGTGTGCATCACCGAGGGCATCCCGGTCATGGATATGCTCCAGGTGCGTCGGGTCCTCGAGGGGCTCAAGGGCAAGGCGAGGCTGATTGGGCCGAACTGCCCCGGCGTCATCACGCCCGGCGCCTGCAAGATCGGCATCATGCCCGGCCACATCCACAAGGCAGGACATATCGGGGTCGTCTCGCGCTCCGGCACGCTCACGTACGAGGCCGTTGGCCAGCTGACGGCGATGGGCATCGGCCAGTCCACGTGCATCGGGATCGGCGGCGATCCCGTGGGCGGCATGGACTTCGTCGACGCGCTCGAGCTCTTCCAGGCCGACGCGGACACGCACGGCGTCATCCTCATCGGCGAGATCGGCGGCGGCGCCGAGGAGCGCGCCGCGCGGTTTATCCAGGACAAGATGAACAAGCCCGTCGCGGCCTTCATCGCCGGCACCACCGCGCCGGAGGGCAAGCGCATGGGTCACGCGGGGGCCATCATCGCGGGCGGCAAGGGCACCGCGGCCGAGAAGATCAAGGCCCTCGAGGCCGCAGGCGCCCGCGTCGCCCCGACGCCGAGCGACATGGCCAGCACGCTGGCCGCGATGATGCGCTCCTGACGGCAAACGCGTTCCTTTTGGTGGTGGTTGCGCGCGGCGAGGTTTTCCCGTATTAGCTCGCGCGCTTACCCCGCATCAGGAGCAACCCCCATGGCCGTCGAACGAACCCTCTGCATCGTGAAGCCGGACGCCGTCGAGAAGCGCAGCACCGGGGGCATCCTCGCGCGCATCGAGGAAGGGGGCTTCCGCATCCTCGCCATGCGCATGACCCAGCTCACGCGCCCCGTGGCGGAGGGGTTCTACGAGGTGCACCGCCAGCGCCCCTTCTTCGGCGAGCTGGTCGAGTTCATGACGCGCTCCCCCGTTGTGCTGGTGGTGCTCGAGCGCGACAACGCCGTCACCGCCTGGCGCGACCTCATGGGCGCCACCGACCCGGCCAAGGCCGCGCCCAACACCATCCGCAAGCTTTTCGGGTCCAACGTCGGCGAGAACGCGACGCACGGGTCGGATTCTCTGGACAACGCGAAGCGCGAGATCGGTTACTTCTTCCCCGGGGCGGAGGTCTCTCCGTCCGCTTGAGCGGAACGTCAGGGTCGAGCGACGAGGAGTGAAGGACGACGCGGGGGCGGCGCGTTGGTCCGGTGTGTGCGGCGCGGACATCGCGTGGCATGGGCCGGACCTTGACACGCAGGCGAGGTCCCGATGTCGTCGGACAACAACGGCCGCAAGCCCGATTCCCAGGAGCCAGGCCCGTCGTCGGGCACCACCAGCCGGCTGAGCGCCCGCGCGCCCTCGGCCTGGGGGGCGACCCGCGACGCCCTGGCGGCGGTGCACAACCTCGAGGCCCTGCTGCGGGGCGCAAGCGTCCGCTATCCCACCATCCTCGACCTGCTCCCCGAGCTGCACACGGGCGCGGCCGTGCTGCACGACGCCTTCGAGCGGGCACGGCTTGCCGAGGGTGCCGGCGCCGAGGCGGTCCACGACGTCGGGGTGTACGGGCTGGACCGCGCGGGAGAGCTGGTGCGGCTGCTCGACGCGACGGCGGCGGGGCAGGAGGACCGTGAAGGGCTGGCCGGGCGCGCGCACCAGCTGGCAGGAGAGCTCGAGGCGTCCGCGGACCTGCTCGCGCTCCTCGAGCGGGCGGCGGACCCGGTCCCCACCGACGTGAGCGTCGACCTCGTCGTGCGCGAGACGGTGCGCGTCTCGGGCAGCGGTCGCGGCAGGAAGCTCGTCGTCCGCTTTGACGAGGCCCTCCCCGACTGCACGCTCCACGCCGACCCGTACCTCGTCGGGCCGCTCCTGGCGCTGCTCGTTGCGCTGGTCGAGGCCGAGGCTGCGGGGGAGGTGGTGGTGCAGGCCCGCTGCACCGACCTCGAGGCGACGTTCACGGTCAGGCCCGCCACCGCGGAGGACGCCGCGCTCGCCACGCTCGCCATGCGCGTCCTGCCGACCGTACCGCCCTCCGTCCGCGTCGCCGGCCGCGTGGCCGAGCAGCTCGGCGCGACCCTGCACCTCGAGGCGCGCGGCGCGTCCCTCCGCTTGCGCTGCCCCCCGGGTTGACAGCCCGCCCCGCGCGTTCGAGCCTCGCCCGGCATGAGCCTCGAAGAGCTACTCCGCGTCCGCGTCGAGACCGCGTTCGCCGACCGCAAGCTGCTCGGCGATCCCGACCACCGCTACGCCATCGAGGGCACCCTGTCGGCGCTCGACCGCGGCGAGCTGCGCGTGGCCACCCCGCCCGCCGAGGAGGGCGGCGAGTGGACCACGCACGCCTGGATCAAGGAGGCCATCCTGCTCTTCTTCGCGATCCGAAAGGTCGAGAAGACGGTCATCGGGCCCTTCGAGTTCCAGGACAAGATCCCCCTCAAGCAGGACTTCGACCCCACGGTGCGCGTCGTCCCCCCCGGCGTCGCCCGCTTCGGCGCGTTCCTCGAGCCCGGCTCCATCCTGATGCCGGGCTACGTCAACGTGGGCGCCCGGGTCGGGGCGGGGACGATGATCGACACCTGGGCCACCGTCGGCTCGTGCGCCCAGATCGGGCGCGACTGCCACCTGGCGGGCGGCGTCGGGATCGGCGGCGTGCTCGAGCCGCCAGCCGCGCAGCCGGTCATCGTGGAGGACGGCGTCTTCGTCGGCTCGCGCGCGGTCATCGTCGAGGGGATGCGCATCGGTCGCGAGGCGGTCATCGGCGCCGGGGTGGTGCTCACCTCGTCCACCGCCATCCTCGACGTGAGCGGTCCCCAGGTCGTCGAGCGCCGCGGCTACGTCCCGCCCCGCAGCGTGGTCATCCCGGGCACGCGCCCGAGGAAGTTCCCCGCCGGCGAGTTCGGCGTCCCGTGCGCGCTCATCATCGGACAGCGCACGCAGTCGACGGACCGCAAGGTCAGCCTGAACGCCGCGCTGCGCGACTTCGCGGTGCCGGTGTGAGCATCGACGAGACCCTGCTCTGGCTGTGCCGCATCCCTTCGCCCATCGGTGAGGAGCGCGCGCTGTGCGACGCGGTGGCCGAGCGGATCGCGCGCGTCGAGCTCGCGGGGCCGACCCGCCGCTATGGCGACTCCCTGGTCGTCCCGGTCACGCGCGGCCGGGGGCCCAGGGTCGCCCTGGTCGGACACCTCGACACGGTGCGCACCGAGAACGGCCCCGCGCACATCGACGGGGATCGCTGCATCGGCTCCGGCGCGAGCGACATGAAGAGCGGGCTCGCGGTGATGCTCGAGCTGGCCGAGACGCTCGACCTCGGCAGGCTCGGGTGCGACCTCACGCTGGTCTTCTATGCCCGCGAGGAGGGGCCCTTCGCCGAGAACGAGCTCGGGCCCGTGCTCGAGCAGGACCCCGAGCTCACCCACGTCGACCTCGCCGTCTGCCTGGAGCCGTCCGACAACAAGCTCCACCTCGGCTGCATGGGCTCGGTGCACGCCACGGTGACCTTCGAGGGCCGCACGGCGCACAGCGCGCGCCCCTGGGAAGGGGACAACGCCATCACCAAGGCCGCCCCCTTCCTGGCCGAGGTCGGCGCCCTGGCGCCGCGCGAGAGCGTGCTCGACGGCATGAGCTACCGCACGGTCACCACCGTGACCCAGGCTCGCGACGGCGGCCGCGGGCGCAACGTCGTGCCCGACCGCTTCGTGCTCAACGTCAACCACCGCTTCGCGCCCGACACCACCCTCGAGCAGGCGACCGCGCACCTGCGCGCGCTGGTCGGCGACCGCGCGCGGCTCGAGTTCACCGATCTCTCCCCCGCGGCGCCGCCCGCCGCCGGTCACCCGCTGGTCAAGGCGCTCGTCGCCGCCGGCGTCCGCGGGGTGGAGCCCAAGCGCGCGTGGACCGACGTGGCTCGCTTCGCCGCCCGCGGCGTCGCCGCCGTCAACTTCGGCCCCGGCGAGAACGCCCAGGCGCACCAGAAGAACGAGTCCACCTCGCTGGCCCTGGTCCGCGAGGGGCACGCCATCGTCGCTCGCTGGTTGACGTCGCTCTCCCCCGGCGTATGAAGGCCTCGTGAATCCCGAGGCGAAACCTCCGGCGGACTCTTCCCAGCGCGTGGCGACCGCTGTCCTGCCCTGGGTGCTGCTCGTCACCGCCGTCGTCGTCGCCCTCTCCGTCTCTGCCGGCCCTTCCCCCGTCGCCTCCGCGTCGTCGGCCGTCACGGCGGCCCCCGCGGCCTCCGCGGCCCCGGGCGGCGGCGACCCGCCGCTCGACGAGATGGAGCTGCGCGAGTCGCGCATCCACGTGGGCCACGAGCAGTGCGAGGAGGGCGCGAAGCGCATCAACGTGCTCGAGGGCAAGCCCCCCACCGATCCCAGCGCGCTTCACTTCATCGGGTCGTGCCTGCGCCACGGCAACATGGCCTGGTACAAGTGCATCCTCAAGGCGGGGACGCGCGAGCAGGCGGGCACCTGCAACCGCAGGCTCCTCTCCGGCGCCAACGTTCCGTAGACCCTCCCCGGGCTACCCCAGCTCGACCTTGCTCCACATCTCCCGGCGCATGCGCTCCTTGCGCTTGTCGGTGCGCGTGATGATGCGCGCGGCGCTCCACGCGGCCAGCAGCTCGCCCTCCTGACCGAGCGCCGGCAGGGTGCTCGGCCCGACCACGAACGCCCCACCGAGCGGCGTGCGGACCGGCTCTCCGCCGAGGCCGTGGAAGGTGGCGGGCTGGACGTGCCAGCGCGGGACCATCGGCTCCGCGTCGAGCGAGCCGCCGCTCGCGCGCAGGGCGGCGCGGTCCACCTCCTGTCGCTTGCCCGAGCGGTAGTCCCACAGCGGTCGCCCGTCGTGCGGCGAGTCGACCACCAGGTAGTGGAGCTCGATGAACGGCAGCAGCGACTCCAGCGTTGCGAGCACGGCCTCGCGCGCGCGCGTCAGCGGCAGGGTGCTCCCTTCGCCGAACGTGGCCTCGGCCACGAGCAGCGTCGCCCCGGCGATGCCGCAGGGCTCGCGCCGGCGCTGCAGGTGCACGAGCGGCAGGGCCCCGTCGAGGCCCTCCCGCAGCTCGGCCTGGCCGCGGTGAGGCCACGCGGGCAAGAGGAACGCCTCGTCCGCCAGCGGAGGCGGCAGGCCCTCGTCGCGCACCACGACGGACACCACGAAGCGCCACTCGGCCGGGACGAGGTGCGGGAGCGCCGCCAGGGCCCGACGCGTGGGATCGAACTCGCTCGTGAGATCCAGCAGCCCGCGCGTCGTGTGATCGGTCACCACGAAGCCCACGCCGGTCAGCGCCTCGTCCCCGTCCACCACCACCCCGCTCACCTGCCCGCGGCGGTGCTCGACCCGCACCGCCCTTTCCCCCAGCCGCGCCTCGCCGCCGTGGGCGCGCACGCGCTCCACCAGGAAGTCGGTGAGCTCGTCCTCGCCGTGCGTCAGCCGCGTCACGCCGCGCGTCCAGGCTCCGTGCAGGCGCGCGACGGCGAACTCCGGCAGGTCCACGGCGTGGCTGGCGAACCGCGCCGGGACGTCGACGATGGCCCGGTAGTCGTGGTCGCGCGGGAACTCGGCCAGCAGCGGCGCCCCGCGCCCCCCGTCGAACCGCGGGAGCGACGCGGCCATCCGCTGCGTCTCGCGGCGCTCCCAGAAGGTCCCCGGCGGCCACACCAGGTCGTGCTCGAACGCGGCGTCGGCGGCGGCGTTGGTGCGCGCCAGCTCGGCGTAGAGCTCGTCCACCACGCGCCGCACCTCGGGGAAGGCGCGGTCGATCTCCCGGCCGAAGAGCGCGACGTCGGGGGGCACCTCCAGCCGCAGGCCGGGCGCCAGCACCTGGAACATGGGGTCCAGCGCAACGACCCGACGGCGGAACGTCTGCGACTGCGCCAGCTCGACCAGCACGCGCCCCCACGCCGGGGAGGAGCCTGCGAGGAAGGTGAACGGCCGGCGCGCCAGCGTCACCCCCTCGTGCTCGTAGCGCGAGGGGCGCCACCCCTGGCCCAGCACGAGCACGCGCCACGACCGCCGCGCCAGCAGCGCCGCCGCCGATAGCGCGCCGATGCCCACTCCCAGGATCGCGACGTCGTAGTGCTTGGCCATGGTCGAGCGCGGCTACTCCCGCACGTGGACCCGGGCGCGGCCCCCCGCCGCGGGCTGGACGGTGACGCGGCCCTCGGCCAGCCACTGCAGGACGCGCGGCAGCAGCTCGTGCTCGCGGGCGAGGATGCGCAGGCGCAGCGACTCCTCGTCGTCGCCGTCCTCCACCGGGACGGCGGCCTGCGCGATGATGGGCCCCGTGTCCGTGCCGGCGTCGACGAAGTGGACTGTGCAGCCCGTGATGCGGACCCCGTAGTCGAAGGCCTGCTTCTGGGCGTGGACGCCGGGGAAGGCGGGGAGCAGCGACGGGTGCACGTTGACGACGCGCATGGGGAAGGCGTCGAGCAGCACCTCGCTCAGCAGGCGCATGAAGCCCGCCAGCACCACCACCTCGACCCCGCGCGCCCGCAGCACCTCGACCACGGCCGCGTCGAACGCGCGCCGGTCGGCGTAGGCCTTGTGATCCAGCACCACGGTCTCGACCCCGGCGGCCTTCGCGCGCTCGAGCGCGCCGGCCGTGGCCACGTTGGAGAGGACGACCTCGACCCGCGCGTCGAGCCGCCTGTCGGCCACGGCGTCGAGGACGGCCTGGAGGTTGGTCCCGCTCCCGGAGACGAGGACGCCGATGCGGATCATGCCGGCCACTCCACGCGCTCCTCGAAGGGGCGGTCGGCCGGGACGCGCACGACGCGGCCCAGGGCGATGGGCGACTCGCCCAGGCCGCGCAGGAGCGACGTCGCGCGCTCCGCGTCGGCGGGGGCGACCACGAAGAGGAAGCCGACGCCCAGGTTGAAGGTGCGCCGCATCTCGGCCTCGTCGATGCTCGCCCCGCGCTGCATGAGGTCGAACACCGCGGGGCGCTGCCACGCGCGCTCGAGGCGCAGCCCCAGCCCCTCGGGCAGGACGCGCGGCGCGTTGCCGGGCAGGCCGCCGCCGGTGATGTGGCTCATCGCCCGCACGTCGACGCCCGCGCCGAGGAGCGCCTGCACGTGGCGCGCGTAGAGGCGCGTGGGGGCGAGCAGCGCCTGGCCCACGGTGTTGCCCCCGAGCTCCGGGGGCCGCGCGTCGAGCGAGAGCCCCATCGCCTCGAGCAAGGCCTTTCGCGCGAGCGAGTACCCGTTGGAGTGCAGCCCGCTCGAGGGCAGCCCGAGGACCGCGTCGCCCTCGGCCACGCGCGCGCCGTCCACCAGCTTCTTGCGCGCGACCACGCCCACCGAGAAGCCGGCCAGATCGTACTCGCCCGGCGCGTACATGCCGGGCAGCTCCGCCGTCTCGCCCCCGAGCAGGGCGCAGCCGCTCTCCTTGCAGGCCGAGGCGATGCCGGCCACGACCTTCTCGGCGACGTCCACGTCGAGCGCGCTGGTCGCGAAGTAGTCGAGGAAGAAGAGCGGGCGCGCGCCGGAGGTGACCACGTCGTTCACGCACATGCCGACCAGGTCGAAGCCGATGGTGTCGTGCACCCCGGTGGCGAAGGCGATCTTCAGCTTGGTCCCCACGCCGTCGGTCCCGCTGACGAGCACGGGGTCCTCCACGTCGGCGGGCACCCGGCACAGCCCCGCGAAGCCCCCGACGTCGCTGACCACCTCGGCGATGCGCGTCGCGGCCGCCAGGGGCTTGATGCGCTCGACCAGGGCATCGCCCGCGTCGATGTCGACGCCGGACTGCTTGTAGGTGAGGGGCATGGGGGCGCGAACGCTAGCGCGGGAGGGGGGACGCGCCAAGGAGGGGAGGAGAGGAGACAGCACGGGAACAGGGAACAAGGGAGCTGGAGCGGGGAATGGGTGGGTGCGATGGGGCGTCGTCGCGGGCGGATGGGCTGCATTCCACATTCCCGTTCCCGTGTTCCTTGGTTCCCGTGTTTCTCCCCCGGGGCATACTGGGCGCCACCATGGAGCGCCGAGCGAGGACGGGGGCAGCCGCGCGGGTTTACCCGCCGAGCGTCGTGGCGGAGGGGGCGCGGGTGGGGAGCGACGTGGTCATCGGGGCGTTCTGCTTCGTGGCGTCCGGGGCCGTCGTGGGGGCCGGGACGCGCATCCAGTCGCACACGAGCGTGTGGGCGGGCGTGGAGCTGGGGGAGGACGTGTTCGTGGGGCCCGCCGCGGTGTTCACCAACGTGCGCCGCCCGCGCGCCGCGTTCCCCCGGGCCCCGCACTGGGACCGCACGGTGGTCGAGGACGGCGCGAGCATCGGCGCCGGCGCGGTGCTGGTGGCCCCGGTGCGGGTCGGGCGGTGCGCGATGGTGGGCGCCGGGGCGGTGGTGACGCGTGACGTCCCGGCGCACGCGGTCGTGGTGGGGAACCCGGCGCGGCGGGTGGGCTGGGCGTGCGCGTGCGGGGAGACGGTGGGGCGAGGGGAGGAGCGGCCGGTGGGGGTGAAGTGCGGGGGATGTGGGCTACCCGTGACCTGAGGCGCTGCTCACGGCCTCCCGGGTGGTCGGAAGGGCGTGCCGGGTGGTGGGAACGTCGTTCCGGGTCGTGCTCCCGTCATTCCGGGCGGTCGGAACGGCGCTCTGGGCGGTGCTCACGTCGCTCCGACGGCCGGGAGCGCCGTGCCGGGCGGTGCTCACGCCGCTCCGGGCGCTGCTCCCGCCGCTCCGGCGGCCGGGGACGTCGCTCCGGGTGGTGCTCACGCTCCTCCCGGGGGTGCTCCCGTCGCTCCGGCTGCTGCTCCCGTCGTCCCGACCGCCCGGGACGCCCTTCCGACCGCTCCCCTGCCTTCCGTCGCTCCCTAGGGCACCGGTCCGTGCGCCTGGGCGGCGGCGATGACGTCCGACATGACCACCATCGCCACGTGGGCGTAGATGAGCACGCCCAGCGTGTCGACCAGGCTGGCGATGAACGGCGTCGAGCTGGTGGCCGGGTCGATGCCGAAGCGCTTGAGCAGGAGCGGGAGCATCGACCCCACGGTGCAGCCGGTGATGATGATGCACATGACCGTCAGCCCCACCGTGATGGCGAAGCGCAGCGTCTGGTCGGGGTACATGAGGACGCGGCCCATGGCGATGCCCGCGATCATCACCCCCAGGATGATGCCCATGAAGAGCTCGCGGAAGAGGATGCGCCACCAGTCCTTCATCTTGATCTCCCCGAGGGCGAGGCCCCGGATGACCAGCGTGGAGGACTGCGAGCCCGAGTTGCCGCCGGCGGAGATGAGCAGCGGCACGTAGAGCAGCGCGCCCTTCACGGCCTCCATGACCGGGTCGTAGAAGCGAAGCGCGGTCTGCGTGAAGAACTCCTCGACGAAGAGGATGATGAGCCAGCCCGCGCGCTTCTTGATGAAGGTGAGGAAGCTGGTCTGGAAGTAGGGCACGTCGAGCGGCTCGACGGCGCCGATCTTCTGCACGTCCTCGGTCTGCTCCTGGACCAGGACGTCGATGATGTCGTCGATGGTGATGACGCCGAGGAGCTTGCCGTCGACGGCGACGACCGGCATGACGTTGAGGTCGTACTTCGCCATGCGGCGGGCCACGTCCTCCTGGTCCATGGTGGGCGGCACCGACAGCACGTTGGTGCGCATGATCTCGGCGATGCCCTGGTCCGGCTGCGAGATGATGAGCTCCCGCAGGCTCACCGTCCCGGCCAGCTTGCCCTGGTCGACGACGTAGACGACGTACACGAACTGCTCGCGCTCGCGCGCGCGCTGCCGCACCAGCTCCATCGCCTCCGACACGTGGATGCGCGGCGACACCGCCACGTAGTCGGTGGTCATCAGGTGGCCGGCGCTGGTCTCCGGCCACTTCTCGATGTCGCGGACCTCCTGCGCGGCCTCGGGGTCGACCTTCTCCAGCGCCTCGAAGACCTGCTCCCCCATCTCCTCGGGGAGGGCGCTGAAGAGGTCGGCCCGGTCGTCGGCCGCCATCTCGCTGGCGATCTGCGCCACCGAGGCCGGCGGCATCTGCTCGACGAGCTCCTCCTGCTCCTGCTCGTCGAGGCGCTCGAAGATGGGGGCCGCGTCCTCCGCCGGCATCCGCGCGAGCAGCGCGCCGGCCTCGTCGGGATCGAGGTCGCCGACGAGGTCGGCCAGGTCCTCGGGGTGGATCTCGTCGAGGAGCTCGCGCACCTGATCGGGATCTTCCCGGAGGAGCTCCTTGAGGTCGGGGCCGAGGAGGCTGGCCAGTCGCATCGACGCGCAGACTAGACGACCTTCGGGAGGCTGTGGCCAGTCCTAATGACTCCCGTGCGCGTAGCCCCACTGCTGGAGCATCTGCTGCATCTCCACGGCGCCCTCGCCGCCGCCGGCCGGGACGCCGGCTGCGCCCTCGCCCGGCCGGTCACGGGTGACGAAGACGCCGAGGTCGCGCGATGGATCGACCACCGGGAGCGCCGCGGCGTACACCTCGGCGCGCGCCTCGTCGGTCGTGACGCCGGCGCGGGCCGCCACGGCGGGCAGCCCGAAGGGGCCGGCGAAGGTGGCGCGCTCGGGCCAGGGCGCGTCATCGAGGAAGAGCTTCCACGTGACCGGCGCCCCGGGCGGATCGACGCGCAGGTCGAGGCCCACCAGCGCGCTGCCTGCCGTGTCGAACGCGAAGTCGACGCGCGGGCCGTCCACGTGGACGACCTCGCGCGGGAGCCCGACCGGCTCGACCGAGACCGTGGGCGGGTGCTTGCCGTCGCCCAGGGTGAGGGCGCCGGTCACGTGGTGCACGTGGCCCGCGCCCGAGAAGCGCAGGTGCAGGACGGGCAGGGGCCCCGGCTCTGCGCGCGGCGCGTCGGCCGCGGGGACGTTGGCCAGGGCCGCCGTGAGCCGCGCCTTCATGTCGGCCACCACGTCGGCGTGGGAGCGGGCGACGTTGCGCCGCTCGCCGGGGTCCTCCTCCAGGTCGAAGAGCGCGTCGTCCTGCTCGGCCGAGTCGTGCACCACCAGCCGCCACCGGCCCCACAGGATCCCGCGCGAGCCGCGGCCCTCGGTCACCACCACGCGCGGGTCGGCCTCCTTCTGCCCGCGGGCGAGCGGCACCATCGACCGGCCGCTCATCCGCGGGTCGGCCTCCAGCCCCTCCAGCTCCAGCAGCGTGGGCGCGATGTCCACGTTGCGCACCCGCTCGGTGACCGCCCGCCCGCCGTCGAGCACCCCCGGCAGCGCCATCACGATGGGGACGCGCGTCGTCTCCTCGAAGTTCCCGACGGCGTGGTGGAACCGGATGGGCATGTGCTCCGCGGCGAAGCCCCCATGCGCCGACGACAGCGTCTCCCCGTGGTCGGACGTCACCACGACCAGCGTCGACTTGGTCAGCCCCAGCGCGTCGAGCTTCTCCAGCAGCGAGGCGATGGCCGCGTCGTCCTTGGCCCCCTCCGCCATGTACTCGCGCACCTGCCGGTCGCGCGGCCCCTGGGGCGGCGGCGGTACGCGCGCCAGCATGTCCTTCGGTGGGTCGTAGGGCTCGTGCGGGGAGTTGTAGTTCACGAAGAGGAAGAAGCGGCTGTCGGCGTGCCCCTCCAGCCAGGCCAGCGCGTCCCGGGTGATCTCGGCGGTGTCGCGCACGCGGTAGCGGTGATCGGTCACGCGCTCGAACCCCATGTCGAGGCCGACGGTGACGTAGCCCGCCATGAAGAAATTGTTCACGAAGGCCGCGGTCTCCACGCCGCTCCGGCGCAGGATGAGGGGCAGCAGCGGCGGCTCGCTGGCGTAGTAGTGCGCGATCTGCTCCGGGGTGAGGATCCACTCCTTGGTGTCGATGCCCAGCTCGCTCGAGCGCTCGCCCGTGAGCATGGCCAGGGTGCCCGGGCGGGTCCAGGCGCCCGCCGACCACGCGTGCGTGAAGCGTACGCCGCGCGCGGCCAGCCCGTCGAGGCCAGGCATGAGGCCCGGGATGGCGGGGAGCCGCGCCTCGAGGGGCGGGCGCGGCGCGGCGAGCTCGGCGGCGTCCTCCGCGGGATCGTGCATCGACGCCGCGACGTCGGGCCGCAGCGCGTCGACCACGATCCAGAGGACGTCGTACGGTACGCGCGTGGGCTGCATGGCGACGAGGCGCGGATCGCCCCACAGCGCCAGCGCCAGCGAGGGGACCAGGGGAGCCTCGGCGGCGGGCTCCGGCGCCCCGGCGTCGCGGCCGCGGCCCGACGTGCCGGGCTGTGCGTCGGGGGACGGGGGCATCCACTTCTTCTCGTAGGCGGCCGGCTTGTCGCTCGAGGTGCGCAGCCGCAGCTCCACGCTCTGCCCGCCCCATGCCCCCAGGTCGACGTCCACGTCCACCCAGCGGCGGGCGTCGAAGCCGGTGAGGCGGGTCTGGGACACGTTGTGCTCGGCGCCCGCCGCGTCGACGACGGTCACCTCGAACACCGTGGTCGACGGCATCGGCGCGAGCAGGGCCGGCGAGACGCGGAGCCGCGCGCGGGGCGGCACCGCGACGTGGAACGTGAGCGAGGCGGGCGCGGGGGCGAGGATGGACTCGCGCTGGTCGAAGCTGCCCTCGTTCATGTTCCACACGCGCGCTTCGGGGATCCACGTGTCGCCGCCCGTGACCGGGACCGCCCACTGCGTCTCGAAGTCGCGGCTCGTGCGCATGGACATGGTCACGCCGAGCTGGCCCGAGACGCCGGGCAGGTGCACCCAGGGGACGCGCATCTTGCGCCAGTAGGGCGCGAGGTAGGTCAGCGCCGTGTCCAGGCCGGGCGCGTCGACGCGCGCCGCGGGGAGGTCGTCGATGAGGCGCGCCACGACCTCGTAGGCCGCGGCGCCGTGGCCGGGATCGGCGGTCGCGACCTTCGCCGTCACCGGTTCGGGCCGCGGAGGGGGGAGGCGCGCGTCGGCCCCGCCGCCCTCGTGCCAGACAAGGAGGCCCGCCGCCGCGACCAGGAGGGCCACCACGAGGCGAGGGAGCCAGCGGGACAGCACGGACAGCACGAGGAGAGGCGAGCTTGGCACAGGAGGCCGCCGAGAAGAACGCGGATGGGGGGCGCGCGCCACGGCGGGTCTGGAAGGGTGTGGCGGGGGCACCACGACGCGGGGTGGCAAGGCCTCGAGATGCCAGGGGTTGGCGGCCGGCACGGCGATCGCACTGGGGCAGGGCATGCGATCCCGCGTCCTCCTCCCCGGCACGATGGTGTTGACCCTGCTCGCCGCGCACTGCGGCGGCAGCGGCTCGGGCGGCCCGCCCGCAGACGAGACCAGGGAGGGCGGCAGCGGCAGCGGCGGTTCCGGGAGCGGCAGCGGCGGCAGCGGCGGGTCGAGCGGCGGCGGGAGTGTGAACAGCAGCAGCGGGGGAAGCGGGAGCGGCAGCGGCGGCGGCAGCAGCGGGGGTGGCGCGGTGACCTTCTCCGTCGACGTGAGCAAGGGGCCCGCGCGCCAGTTTCAGCCCCCCGCCAAGCCCGCCCCGGTGTCGCCGTACGTCTACGGCGTCAACGCGTTCGCCGCCTGGAACAGCACCACCAAGTGGGGCCTGCTGCGCTGGGGCGGCGACGCGATGACCGACTGGAACTGGACCAACAACTTCGGCAACTCCGCGTCGGACTACTGCTTCTGGCAGGGCAACGAGGGCGGCGGGACGACGCTCGCCGGGACGGTCGCGGCCGGCACACCGTCGGTCCCGTCGGCGCAGTCGCTCGGGGCGGCGTCGCTCGTGACCGTGCCCATCGTGGACTACGTCGCGTCGAGCGCGGTCACCAACAACGTGTGGAGCGGCTCGAACCCGGCGTGCCCGGGCACGCCCTCGTGCAACGGCGGCAACGGGTACGCGATGAACGTCGCCAACCTGTCCTTCGCCTCCACGACGCCGAGCAGCAACGCCTTCGTGGCCAACCACCCCACCAAGGGCAGCGCCTACTGCACCTCGACCACCGGCACGTGCGCGGTCAGCACCACCGGCGCCGTCTACCAGGACGAGTTCGTGAACTACATGAAGGTGACCTACGGGGCAGGGGCCGCGCCGGTGCTCTTCATGCTCGACAACGAGCCGAACTACTGGCCGGGCACGCACCCGGAGGTCTGGCCGCACACGGGCACGCCCGGCTGCGGCACGACGGGCACGGTGAGCTTCGACGACATCGTCAGCCGCAACACGACCTACGCGACGGCCATCAAGAAGGCGTGGCCGTCCACCAAGACGTTCGGGCCGGTGGTGGCCCAGGACGGGATCGTCTATGCCGGCGACTACACCGATCCCAACCTGCCCACGCCCTTCGCGGACTACTACCTCGGCAAGATGGCGGCGGCCTCGGCGACCGCGGGCGAGCCGCTGATCGACGCCTTCGACGTCCACTACTACACGTCGAACGGCTCGACCTCGCAGTGCGTGCAGGTCCCGCGCATGTTCTGGGACCCGAGCTTCAAGGACTTCACGGCCGCCCAGACCGACAGCATCGACTTCGGCTGGTCCGGACAGAACAACTACTTCGACACCGACCTCTACCCGCGGCAGATGATCCCCCGCCTCGAGGGCAAGATCGCTACCGCCTACGCCGGCAACAGCACCGCCGCGCCGGGGCTCTCGTTCAGCGAGTACAACGCCGGCTGCGAGACCACCATCGAGGGCGGCGTGGCCGAGGCCGATCTCCTGGGCATCTTCGGCCGCGAGGGGGTCTACGCCGCGACGGCGTGGCCGCTCCAGCCGGTGACCAGCAACGGCGCGCTGGTCAACTACCTGGTCGCTGCCTACGACGCGTACCGCAACTACGACGGCAAGGGCTCCACCGTGGGGGACACGACGGTCAGCGCGACGACCTCGGACGTCGAGAGCACCTCGGTGTACGCGTTCACGCACTCCGGGCAGGCCGCGGCGGTCGACGTGGTGGGCATCAACAAGACCAGCGCCCCGCTCACGGTCTCGGTAGACATCGCCAGCGCCCCCGCGCTCACCACCGCGGCCGCGTACCAGCTGGTGAGCGGCAAGGCTGGCGTGGTCGCGGCCTCTGGCGCCGCCCCGGCGCTGAGCTGTGCGAGCGGCAGCTGCACCGTGAGCTACACGCTGCCGGCCCTGAGCGTGAGCACCATCGTGCTGCGCTGAGACCTACGGGGTTGCCTGGGGGGGCGGCGGCTCCTCGTTGCCGCCCTCGAGGCGCACCAGGCCCACGTCGCCGTCGCCCGTGCTCCGCAGGCGCGCGTTCTGCGGGACGAGGTAGCCCCCGTGCTCGGTCATGTCGGGATCGAGGCGCATCCAGCTCCACAGCTCGCCCTGCAGGCGCGCCACCACGTCGGCGTGCGCCGCGGCGACGTCCTCGGTCTCGCCGGGGTCGGCCTGCGTGTCGTAGAGCATCCACCGCACGCCGGTCCGCGCCGGCGCGTAGACGAGCTTCCAGCGCTCGTCGCGCACCATGCGGTGCTTGGCCACGAGCGTCAGCGGGCGCATGGCCTTCTGCAGCACCAGCTCGTCGCCGTGCTGCGTGTCGACCTCGGTCAGGCGCGCGATGCCGGGGTAGGGGAGGCGCAGCGCCGCCGGCAGCCCGGGGAGCTCCTCGGTGAACCAGAGCCCCGTCTCGGCGTAGGCCCGCCGCTGCGCGAGGGGCTCGCCGCGGAGCGCCGGCACCAGCGACTCGCCGTCGAGATCCACCGGCGGCGTCACGCCCGTCAGCGCGTACAGGGTCGGCGCGAGGTCGACGTCGCGCGCGATGCCCGCCTCGCGGTGCGGGTTCGCCTGGCGCGGGTCGACCACGACCAGCGGCACGTGCGTCCCCTCGTCGCCGAACAGGTGGTCGCCGTGGCCCGCGCCGTGGCCATGATCGTAGAGGCTCTCGCCGTGATCGGCCGTCACCACGACCACGGTCTTCTTCGCGAGCCCGTCGCGGGCCATGGCGTCGAGGATGGTCTGCGCCGCGTCGTCGATGGCGGACACCGCGCCGTCGTAGAGCGCGCGCACCTGGGCCTCGTCGCGCTCGTCGGCCGGCGCGTCGCGCCCCAGGCCCACCGGCCGGTCGTACTTGTAGCGGCCGCGGTACGACGGATCGGTGAAGCGCCGGTAGTAGGGCGCCGGGGCGGCGTAGGGGAAGTGCGCGGTGGAGAAGAAGACCACGAGGAAGAACGGGCCTCGCGCCTCGAGCCTGCGCATGGCGCGGACGGCGTCGCTGGCGAGCATGGCCGGGTCCGCAGCGTCGTTCATCTCGCGCATGACGGGGAAGGCGGCGCGGCCCACGCGAGAGTGCAGCACCGGCATCAGCGGCGTCTCGCGCTCGAGCGCCCGCTGCCGCACGAGCTGGCGGAAGTCGAACTCGGGCACGTCCACCAGGCCGAACCCGAGCTCGATGCGCGAGAACACGTCGCCTGCGTAGTCGCTGGTCACGCCGGTGGCGTACCCGGCGCGCGCCAGCCGCTCCGGCAGCGCGTCGAAGTCGCGGGCACGCTCCTCCCATCGCGGGAACATCGAGCGGATGCCGTGGTGGTGCGGGTGCCGGCCGGTGAGCAGCGTGACCCAGGAGGGGAAGGTGCGCGGGAGCGAGACGTAGGCGCGGTCGAAGCGGGTGCCCTGGTCGGCGAGCGCCGAGAGGTGCGGCGCGGTGCGCGGGTCGAGGCGGTCGGCGCGCAGGGAGTCGGCGGCCAGCACGAGGACGCTGGGGTGCGCGTCGTCCGCGGGGCGCTCGGCCCTCGCGGCGGGGATCCCGGAGAGGAGCAGCGCGAGCGCGAGCGAGGCGCCCCCGAGGACCGTGGCCGGGACGAACCTCTGGCCGAGCCGCGCGAGGCGACCGGGCCACTCGCGCCAGCGCGACGGGGGTCCCGCGACGAACATCGCGAGCAGCAGCACGGCCAGCGCCACGACCCCCGCCGGCCCGAGCACGTCCGTCGCGAGGACCTGCACCGTGCGACGCAGGCCGCCGCGCGCGTACCAGGCGTCGGCGTAGAGCGGGGGATCGTGCGCCATGCCCCAGAGCTCGAGCGCGCCGTGCAGCGAGGCCACCAGGACGAAGAGCAGCGTGGTCTCCCGGGCCACCGAGCGCGACGGCGGGGGCGGGCTGAGGGCGTCGCGCAGCGCGACCAGCCCCCACGCGGCCCACCCGAGGAGCGCGCCGACGACGATGGCGGTGGCGACGATGGCGACGCCGACCCGGCCGATCTCCGCCCCGAACTTCCCGTGGACCACCGCCTCGATCTGCCGCGCCTCGGCGCCCCCGGCGCGCGCGTCCACGGTCGGGCTCTGCGCCGCCCACGCGGCCAGCACCAGCAGGTACGCGCCGCCGACGAGCGGCGGGTACGCGAGCGACTTGACGAAGGACGAGGCGCGCGACAACGGGGCGAGTGTAGCGGCCCGGACCGCGGGATGGGTATCGCGCGGCAGGGACCCCCCGGGGGGTCTAGTGGTCGCGGGTGGCGAGCGCCTTCACCAGCGGCCTGGGCCCGGGATCGCGCGGGAAGACGCGGGCCGACAGATCGGCGATGCGCCTGCCGAGGGCGTTCACCTCGTCGCGCGGCGGCCTCCTCCGCGCGCCGAAGGGGGCCTCGGCGTGCTCGCAGAAGAACGTGCGGCAGCCGAACGGGCGCGACGCGTAGATACGGCAGCGGCCCTCGGGCGACAGGAGCGGGCAGGCGCGCAGCTCGACCGCGAGGGGCAGGCGCCGGGGGTCGACGCGCGCGGGCGGGGCGGCGCGCACGGCGTGGCGGACCTCCTCCAGCTCGACCGCGGTGGGGTAGGGCTCGCGGCCGGTCACGGCGAAGTGGCAGCACTGCGCCTCGGGGGCGGCGCCCACGCCGGCGCGCGAGCAGGCGCAGGTCCACCCCTCGAGCAGCGCATCGGCCTCGGCGTAGGCCGCGAGCAGCTGAGCTCTCTCGGGCGACTTGCTCCAGCGCGGGGGCGCGCCCTTCATGCCCACCGGCTAGCACGGCGCGTCGCCAGCCGCGACGGCGTTGCTAGAGTAGGCGTGGATGGACGCCCGCTCCCGCCCCGCGCTGCGCCCCGTCGAGTCGATCGTCGTACCCGACCGCGAGCACGGCAAGGTGCTGGTCCTGCGCGACACGCAGGGTGTGACCGACGCGAGCGCCGTCATCCCGCCGGTGCTCATCCCGGTCATCTCGCGCTTCACGGGGAGGCGCACCTGCGAGGAGATCGCGCGCGAGGCGTCGGAAGACCTCGGCGCCGAGGTCCCGGTGGAGGTCGTCGTCCACCTGGCCAGCCAGCTGGAGCAGGGCCTCTTCCTTCAGGGGCAGGCCTTCCACGCCGCGCGGGCGCGCGTGGAGCGCGAGTTCGCCGAGGCCGCCGTGCGACCCGCCACGCACGCGGGGGGGGCCTACCACGGCGAGGCCGGCAAGCTGCGGCGCTACATCGAGCAGTCGTGCCTGGCGAAGGCCAGCGGAAACGGCGGCGGCGGCGCGGCCGCGGCCCCGGGGAAGATGGTCGCGCTGGTCGCTCCACACATCGATCCCTGGCGGGGCGCGGTGGGCTACGGGCACGCGTACGGCGCGCTCGCGGCCGCGCTCCCCGAGCAGGCCGACACCTTCGTCCTGTTCGGCACGTCGCACGCGCCCATGGGCGCCCCCTTCGCGCTGTGCCGCAAGGCCTTCGCGACCCCGCTGGGGAACGTGGACGCCGACGGCGAGAGCATCGACGCCCTGGCGGAGCGGGCGGAGGGCTTCGACCCCTACGCGGACCAGTTCAACCACAAGCGCGAGCACTCCCTCGAGTTCCAGGTGGTCTTCCTCAGGCACGCGCTCGGCGGCCGGCCCTTTCGCATCGTCCCCGTCCTGGCGGGGCTCGGAGCGCAGCAGGTCAGCGGCGAGGATCCGGCCCGCGACGCGCGGGTCACCCGCTTCCTCGACGGCGTGCGCGCCCTGGTCGAGGCGCGTCCGGGCAGGGTGGTCGTGGTGGCGGGGGCCGACCTGGCGCACGTGGGTCCGCGCTTCGGCGACGAGCGGCCGTGGGACGCCGCCCAGCGCGAGGCGCTGGAGGCCGCCGACCGTACGTCGCTGGAGCACGCCGCCGCGCTCGACCGGAGCGGCTTCTGGACGCACGTCGCGGGCGACCTCGACGAGCGTCGCGTGTGCGGGCTGGCGCCGATCTGGTCGCTCCTCCACAGCGTCGGGGGCGGGGCCCGCGGGCGGGTGTTGCATTACGAGCAGACGGTAGACGCGGACGACGGCTCGATCGTGAGCCACGCCGCGGTGGGATTCTACGGTTAGCATGGTCGACCCATGCACCGTCCTCTCGCCGCCGTCGCCCTCGTCCTCGCTGCGCAGACGTCCCTCGCCTGTGGCGGGAGCACTTCGGTCACGCCCGCGCCGGTGACGGAGGGCGCGCCTCCCGTCGACCCCGCCACCGACGCGAAGCTCCGCGCCTCCCTCTCCGGTCCGCAGCGCACCGACCGCGAGAAGGCGCGCGACGTCCACCGCCACCCGCTCCAGACACTGGAGTTCTTCGGTCTGCACGACGACATGACGGTCGTGGAGATCAGCCCGGGCGGCGGCTGGTACACGGCGGTGCTGGCGCCCGTGCTGCGCGAGCGCGGCAAGCTGTCGGTGGTCGGCGGGGACCCCGACGGGGATCCCAAGTCCGAGGGGACGCAGAACGCCAGGGAGCTGCGCGCGCGGTTCCTGGCCATGCCGCAGGCCTTCGACCGCGTGCAGACGGTGGTCGTGAAGCCCGACCAGCCCCCGGTGTTCGGCCCTCCGGAGTCGGCGGACATGGTGCTGACCTTCCGCAACTTCCACAACTGGGTCGGGAGCAGCACGGTGGACCGGGTGCTCGGGGCCGCCTTCGCGGTACTCAAGCACGGCGGCGTCCTCGGCCTCACCGACCACCGCGCGAAGCCGGGCACCACGCCCGACCCCAAGGTGGTGGACGACACGGGGTACGTCCCCGAGGACTACGTGATCAGCCTCGTCGAGAAGGCCGGCTTCAAGCTGGCCGGCAAGGCCGAGATCAACGCCAACCCCCGGGACACCAAGGACTACCCCAAGGGCGTATGGACGCTGCCGCCGAGCTACGAGCTGGGCGGCGTCGACCACGCGAAGTACGAGGCCATCGGCGAGAGCGACCGCATGACGCTTCGCTTCGTCAAGCCGTGACCGGCACTCGCTAGAGGCTCTTCCCGTCGAAGTGCTTGACGGTCAGCTGCTCGAGGTCGAGCCCATCCACGCAGCGCGCGTTGACCACGTACGCCTCCTTGCCGGTGCCGGGTACGCTGCCGCGGCTGAAGGGGTTCACGCCGCAGGTGGAGCAGAACGTGTGGTGGATGTGCTTCTTGCCGAACTGGTAATCGGTGAGCGCGTCCTCGCCCGACCGCAGGGTGAAGTCCTCGCCCGGCACGAACGCCAGCAGCCAGCCCATGCGCGAGCAGATGGAGCAGTTGCAGAGGGTGACGTGCGTGAAGTCGGCCCGCACGTCGAAGCGCACGCGCCCGCAGTGACAGCCTCCGGTGTACGTCTTCTTCTCGCTCATGGCGGGCGAGCGTAGCGTGCGCCGGGGCTATCGTGGAGACTCGAGGAGCATGACCGTCCGGATTCGCGCGCTCGAGACGCGAGACGTCCCCGCCGTGACCCGGCTGGTGGAGGAGGTGCTGGGCGAGTTCGGCTTCACGGCGCAGGTGGGCGGCGTGGAGCGCGACCTGCGCGAGGCGCGCGAGCGCTACGGCGGCGGCGCGGCCGGCTTCTGGGTCGCCGAGGCGGACGGCGTCGTGGTCGGGACGGTGGCCGTCCGCCCGAAGGAGGGCCGCACGTGCGAGCTCAAGCGGCTGTACCTTCGGCCGGACCAGCGCGGCACCGGCCTGGGCCAGCGGCTCTACGAGCACGCCGAGGCCTTCGCGCGCGGCGCCGGGTACGACCGCATCTGGCTCGACTCGTCGCGGCGTTTCACCCGCGCGCACCGCCTCTACCAGCGCAACGGCTTCGCGCTGCTGGAGAGCCTAGACAACGACTGGGAGGACGACGTCTACGAGAAGCGCCTCCACCCGTCCGGCCCTACACCAGCTTGAAGAAGCTCCGGATTTGGCTGATGAGGCGGCGCTTGCGCTCCTCGGTCGGCGCCTTGCGCTCCTCCGAGAGCGCGGCCGCGTCGAGCTGCGCCTGCCGCGCGGCGAGCAGGCCGCCCATGCGGTCGACCACCTCGGGGTGCGCGGCCAGCACCTCGTGGAACGCGTCGTGGTCGATGACCACCAGATCGCACAGCGTCTTGCTTCGCACCGAGGCCGAGCGCGCCTCCCCGGTGAGCAGCCCCATCTCCCCGAAGCACTCTCCCTCGCCGAGCTGCGCCACCTCGGCCGCGGCGCCAGCGTCGCGCGGCACCTCCACCGCCAGCGCGCCGCGCTCGACGATGAACATCTCGCGGCTGGCCTCTCCCCGGCGCACCACGGTCTCGCCCGGCCCGTGGCGGCGCAGCACGGCCCGCTCCACCAGCACCGCGCGCGAGTCGTCGGGCAGGGGCTGCAGGAGCTCCAGCCCCGAGATGACCGCGGCGATCCGCGCCCGCTCGGCGTCGCGCTGCCGGTGGGCCGTGTCGGCGCGGGCCACCTGCACGGTCCGGGTGGGGAAGGGGATGTCGAACCCGCGGCGCTCGAGGGCGTGGTAGATGCGGTCCGCCACCGCGCCGTCCACGTCGAGCGCGTGGGCGAAGTCGTCCACGAAGAAGAGCACCTCGTAGACGATGGCGCTGTCGCCGAAGGACTTGGTGCGCGCGCGCGCCGGCGGATCGACCAGCACGCCGGGCGCGTCGGCGGCGGCGGCGGCGAGGATGGCGTGGACCTCGCTGGGGACCGCCGCGTAGGTCACGCCGATCACCAGCCTGCGCCGGGACACCTTCGATGGGCGGGAGTAGTTGCGGATGGCGGCCTTGGCCACGCTGGCGTTGGGCAGGATCACCTCGACGCGGTCGAGCGTCATGATGCTGGTCGCGCGCCAGGTCACCTCCGTCACCTGCCCGGAGTGCGCGGTGTCCACCTCGATCCAGTCCCCGACGTCGAAGGGCCGCTGCATCTGCAGCGCCAGCCCGGAGACGAGGTTGCCCAGCGTGTCCTGCAGGGCCAGGCCCACGACCGCGGTCAGCAGGGCCGAGGTGGTCAGGATCGAGCCGGGCTCGACCCCCAGCGCGTGGAGCGCCACGAGGGCGACGAAGAGGTAGGCGATGCCGGTCGACAGGTCGCGGAAGATCTTCGGCGCGGGTCGCGCCGTCCGCCGCTCGAGCAGCACGTCGACCAGCAGCAGCACCAGGCTCCGGCCGATGGAGGCCAGCAGGAAGAAGGTCGCCGCGAAGAGCAGCGGCCGGCGCACCGCCGCGGCCGGCGGGAAGACGAAGCGCGTCGAGCCGCACACCAGCGACAGCGCGAGCAGCAGGGCCCCCTGGCGCGTGCGGCGGCGCTCCTTCGGCGGGAGCAGCACCCACGCCAGCAGCAGCAGCGCGACCGCCAGCGGGATGCCGACCATCTCGCTCGTGAGGTCGGTCCCGTCGAGGCTCAGCAGCGTTTCCATGCGCGGGGAGTCCATGGAGTATCGCCCTTGCGGGCTGCCGCGTGGGGCTTTAGTGAGACTCTGTGAAGCTCCCCACCCTCTACCTCCCGCACGGTGGCGGTCCCTGCTTCTTCATGGACTGGACGATGGGGCCGCCAGACACGTGGGACCGGATGGCAAAGTGGCTGCGCGGCATCGACGCCGCCCTGCCCGCCCGGCCGTCGGCGCTGCTCGTCGTCTCGGCGCACTGGGAGTGCCAGGTCCCCACGGTCACGACCGCGGCCGCGCCCCCGCTGCTCTTCGACTATTACGGCTTTCCGCCCCACACCTACGAGCTCACGTGGCCTGCCCCGGGCGATCCCGCGCTGGCGTCGCGGGTGCGGCAGCTCCTCGCCGGCGCGGGCCTGGAGTCGGGCGAGGACGGCGAGCGCGGGTTCGACCACGGCGTCTTCGTCCCCCTCAAGGTCGCCTTTCCCGACGCGCGCGTCCCGACGGTGCAGCTCTCGCTGCGGGCCGGGCTCGATCCCGCCCAGCACCTGGCCATGGGCCGCGCCCTCGCCCCGCTGCGCGACGAGGGCGTGCTCATCCTGGGCAGCGGGATGAGCTACCACAACATGCGCGGCTTCAACTCCAGGCCTGCGCGCGAGCACTCGGCGCGGTTCGACGACTGGCTCGAGGCCACCACGAAACGGTCACCCGCCGAGCGCGATGCGGCCCTGGCCTCGTGGACCCAGGCCCCCTCCGCGCGCGCGAGCCATCCCCGCGAGGAGCACCTGCTGCCGCTCATGGTGGTCGCCGGGGCGGCGGGTGACGACCGCGGCCGCCGCGTCTTCCGCGACGAGGTCATGGGCGTCGTCGTGTCGGCGACGCAGTTCGGGTAGTCCACCTCGGAGGATGCTAGAGGGCAGCCCATGTCCACGCCGGCACCCCTTCAGCTCGCCGCGCTCAGGGCGACCAGCCCGAAGAAGGCCACGTTCCTCGTCCTCGCGGTCAGCCTCGTCGCGCTGCTCGTCCTGGTGGGGGTCATCTACGGACACGGCCGCGCCGCGGCGCAGCCCGCCTGGGTCTCCTGGCTCCCCGCGCTGAACGCGCTGCTCAACGGGACCAGCGCGGTGTTCCTCGTGCTCGCCTACGTCGCCATCCGCCGCCGCGACGTGGTCACGCACTCCCGCCGCATGCTGACCTCGCTCGGGGCGTCGGCGCTCTTCCTCGTGTCGTACATCGTCTACCACTCCGTCCACGGGGACACGCACTTCGGCGGCCAGGGGCTGATACGCCCCGTCTACTTCTTCATCCTCGTCTCGCACATCGCGCTGTCCGCGGTGGCCCTGCCCCTCGTCTTCCTGAGCCTGTTCTTCTCCCTCTCCGGCCGCTTCCCCAGGCACAAGAAGATCGCGCGCTACACGTTCCCCGTCTGGCTGTACGTGTCGGTCACCGGGGTGCTGGTGTTCGCGCTGCTGCGTTTCTGGGGGTAGCGCCGGGCGGCGCGGCCCGACGAGAACTCCCTCTTCGCGCGGTGGTCGTCTAGTCTGGGCCGCACAGGAGTATTGCCAATGGCCAAGGGAATCGAGAAGGGCAAGAAGGACAACAAGCCGAAGCTCTCCATCAAGGAGAAGCAGAAGAAGAAGAAGGAGAAGGCGGCCTCGAAGGGCTGACCGGCCGCCGGGCTTCACCCCGGGAGCTCGTCGGGGATGCGCGTGACCACCACGCCCGCGTGCAAGCAGAGCCCCAGGGTCAGCAGCGCGTAGCCCAGGTACGCCCAGCCCTGCACCTGCTCCAGCACCGCGCGCGTGGCCAGATCGTCGCCCAGCGCGAGCGAGACGCCGATCACCGCCATGCGGCCGAGGACGAGCGTCAGCCCGCCCATCGCGAGCCACCGGGCGCCCGGCGCGCCGGCCGCCTTCGCCACCCGGGAGAGCACCACCAGCAGGAGTGCGCTCCCGGTGGCGTCGGCGAGGGTCACGGCCGTCGCCTGCAGCTGCATGACGGTCCCGAGGCCGCCCTCCCCGGCGGCAAACGCCCCGCCCAGGAAGAGCAGGACGACCCCGCCCCGCATCAGGACGGAGAGCGCGGCGAGGGTGGCCGCGATCTGCGCCAGCACGACGACGCGGGTGGAGCGCGGGGCGAGGCAGAGGGCCAGCAGGGCGCCGACGAAGCCGAGCCCCAGCACGACGTCGAGCCCGGTGCTGACGAGCATCAGCTTCTGGATGACCCCGGCGTCGTACTGCGTGGCCGCCCGCCGCAGCGCGTAGCGCTCCGCGAAGTCGACCCCCCAGGTCGCCACGAGCAGGATCGCCAGCGAGAAGAACCCGAGCCGCGGGGCGCGCGAGGCCATGTCGGCGCCATCCTACGCCCACCTTGACTCGGGGGGTCGGGGGAGCATGCTTCGCGCACGACCATGGGGGTTTCACGCGCCGAAGCCGCCGGACTGGCGGGCGCCCTCCTGGCGCACGCCGTCCTGCTCGCGGTGCTCGGACGCTCCCCCGCCTCCGGTCCGGTGAACGCCGCTGCGCCAGCGGGCGACGCGGACGTCGAGGTGGAGCTCTCCCCCGAGCCGGTGGTGCCGTCGCCGGTGCCTGAGCCCGAGCTCGCCCCTCTGCGAGGCGGCAGCGCAGCGCCGCTCCTCGCGAGTCGCGCGCTCCCTCCCGCGGCCTCCCCCGTTCACGGCGCGCCGGGCGCCGGCGCCAGCGACGGCGTGAGCCCCGCGGCCCCCGCCGAGGCCCCGCTCGACGTCCGCGCGCCGCTCTCGCTCTCGGCGGACGCCATCGGGCTGGGCGGCCGCAACGTCTTCCTGGGGGCCCTGCCCGACGGCGCCGGCCCGGCCCCGCAGAAGGAGGGGCCACCCGCGAACGTCGCCCCGGGGGTGCAGCAGTCCCTGCGCGACGCCCTGCACGAGCGCGATCACGGCATCGGCCTCGACATCGGCGGCCCGGTGGTCGCCGTGGCCGAGGAGCTCACGCGCCCCAGCAACACGCCGCTCAACTCGCGCGCCGTCTTCGAGGTGATCGCCGACGCCGACGGCAACGTGACGTCGGTGTCCCTGGTCGACGTCAGCCAGGGGCGCTCCGAGTGGGAGCACATCGCGGCCAGCCTCGGCCAGGCCCTGCGCACGCGCAAGCTGCACGTGCCGGCCGGCACCGGCGGCGTCACCATGACGCTGGAGGTGGCGTCGCGGTGGCAGCTGCCCAGCGGGCACGATCCCGAGACCGAGGTGAGCGTCCTCGGCATCCCGGTGAAGAAGGCGCCCCGCGAGTCCAAGCAACCCAAGAAGGTGGAGATCCTCAAGCCCGAGCTCAAGATCGTCGAGGCGCCGCCCCAGCCCGAGACGCCGACCGGCGTGAAGCTCCCGCAGTACCAGCTCCACGTCGTCGACCTCTTCAGCCTGGACATCGACCCGACCGATCTCACGCCCCGCCCCCTGCGCGTCGTCCACGCTCGGATCGTCCGGGAAAGGGTACTGTAGGTGCCGCACGCCACGCGCATGACCGAAGCCACCTCGCTGCCCACCTCCCCGCTGGTCGACCTCATCCGCGCATCCGTCATCGGGGACGACCACGCCATGCTGGCCCCGTACGGGCCGCGACGCGTCACCTACGCCGACTACACGGCCAGCGGCCGGGCGCTGTCGTTCATCGAGGACTTCATCCGCGACCAGGTCCTCCCCGCCTACGCCAACACCCACACCGAGAGCTCCGGCACCGGGCTGCAGACGACGCGCCTGCGCGAGGAGTCGCGGCGCATCATCCGCGACGCCCTGGGGGGCGACGAGCGCAACGCCGTCATCTTCTGCGGCTCCGGGTCGACGGCGGCGATCGACAAGCTGGTGGGCATCCTGGGCCTGCGCATCCCGGCGGCGCTCGACGATCGCTACCACCTCGGCGAGCGCATCCCGCGCGACGAGCGCCCGGTCGTGTTCATCGGTCCGTTCGAGCACCACTCGAACGAGCTGCCCTGGCGCGAGTCCATCGCCGAGGTGGTGACCATCCGGGAGGACGCGGACGGCCACATCGACCAGGCCCACCTGGCCAACGAGCTGCGCCGCTACCGGAGCCGTCCGCTGCGCATCGGCAGCTTCTCCGCGGCCTCGAACGTCACCGGCATCGTGAGCGACACCTACGCCATCGCGCGCCTGCTGCACGAGCACGGCGCGCTGTCGTTCTGGGACTTCGCCGCGGCGGGGCCCTACGTCGACATCCACATGAACCCGCCCGACGAGCCGCTGGCCTACAAGGACGCGGTGTTCCTCTCGCCCCACAAGTTCATCGGGGGCCCGGGGACGCCGGGCGTCCTCGCGCTGCGCCGCAGCCTGTGCACGAACCGCGTGCCCACAGTGCCCGGCGGCGGCACGGTGACCTACGTCAACGCCCGCGAGCACCGCTACCTCGACGACATCGAGCAGCGGGAAGAGGGCGGCACGCCGGCCATCATCGAGAGCATCCGCGCCGGCCTCGTCTTCCAGCTGAAGGAGGCCGTGGGGCCGGACATCATCCGCGACCGCGAGGCCATCTTCATCCGCCGCGCCATCGCCGCCTGGGGCAGCCACCGCGACCTCGAGGTGCTGGGCAACCGGCACTCCGAGCGCCTCTCCATCGTGTCCTTCGTGGTCAAGCACGGCGGCCGGTACCTGCACCACAACTTCGTCGTCGCGCTGCTCAACGACCTCTTCGGCATCCAGGCGCGCGGCGGCTGCTCGTGCGCCGGCCCCTACGGGCACCGCCTGCTGGGCATCGACATCGAGCGCTCCCACCAGTTCGAGGCCGAGATCTCGCGCGGCTGCGAGGGCATCAAGCCGGGGTGGGTGCGCGTCAACTTCAACTACTTCATCGACGAGCGGGTCTTCTCGTACATCGTCGAGGCCGTCGACCTCGTGGCCGAGCAGGGGTGGAAGCTCCTGCCCGACTACCGCTTCGATCCCGTCGACGGCCTCTGGCACCACCGGGGCGGGACCATCGAGCCGCCCCTGTCGCTGGGGGCCATCCGCTACGTCGACGGCAAGATGATCGCGCCCCACCACGACGCCCGCGCGTCCATCGACGAGCTGCCGCGCTACCTGGAGGAGGCCCGCGCGCTGCTCGCCTCGCGTCGCGGCGAGCCCGACGCGCGACCGGGCGCGTTCAGCGCGGTCTCGGAGGAGTTCGAGCTGCTCCGCTGGTTCTGGCTCCCGGAGAGCTGCGTGGAGACGAAGAGATGAGCAGAGAGGTGCGCTTCGAAGGCCTGACCCTCACCGTGGAGAGCGTCGAGCGCTCGGTCGCGTTCTACGGCGGCAAGCTGGGGCTGAAGGTGGAGGTGAACGCCGCCCCCGACTTCGCCATGATCCGCGTCGGCGCCGGGACCATCGGTCTGCTCTCCGTGACCCAGTCGCGCAAGGCGGGCGTGGAGGACTCGAGCGCCGCGCAGAAGGCGGCCATCCACGTGGAGTTCAGCACCGACGATCTCGACGGGCTCTACGAGGAGCTCAAGGGCAGGGGCGTGGCGTTCCACGAGCCGCCCCACGACGAGCCGTGGGAGCGCTCGATGACCGCCCTCGATCCCGATGGCTACGCCGTCGAGTTCGCCCAGGGCAGGCGCGGGCAGAACCAGCCCGGGCGCTGACGTCGTCGAGGCGGCGGTCACTTCCCGTTCAGCTCCCGGACCAGCAGCTCGGCGACGGCGCGCACGCGCGGGATGGAGAGGGAGCTGCGCGCGCACACCAGGTGCAGGGACGAGGTGAGCTTGCCCAGGTCGACCTTGAGCTCGACGAGGGGCGTGGGCAGCGGGCGGCGGCCGCGGAACTGCGGCAGGATGATGGCCCCGACCCCGGCCTCCGCGGCGCGGACCTGCACGAGGAAGTCGTCGGACGCGAAGACCGGCGCGAAGCCCGGGATGCGCGCGGCGAGCTGCGGGTTCGGCGGGAGGTGCTCGAGCGGCGGCGCCCAGCCGATCCAGCCGACGTCCGCCGCGCGGCAGGGCCGCGGGAGCGTGGCCGCGTACTCGCGCGTGCCGTACGCCGCGACGCCGTGCTCGTGGCTCGCGAGGGTCACGAGCTCGCGCTGCGTCGAGGGGCGGTCGAGGGGCTGGATCCGCAGGCCGAGGTCGGCCTCGCGGCGCCCCAGATCGAGGTAGCTGACCGTCGAGACGACCTCGAGGCGCACGTCGGGCAGCTGCCTGCGCGCGAGCGCCGCGAAGGGCGCGAGGACGTCGAAGGCCACGCCGGGCGGCGCCGTGACGCGGACGACCCCGCGAGGCCTCGTGTCGGCGCCTGAGGCCACGAGCTCCACGTCGCGCGCGCTCTCCGCCATCCGCCGCGAGGGCTCCAGCATCCGCTCGCCGAAGCTCGTCAGCGACGCCCCGTCCACCGTGCGCACGAAGAGCGGCTCCCCCAGCTCGGCCTCCAGCTCGGCCAGCCGGCGGCTGATGGTGGGCTGCGTCACCCGCAGCCGCTTCGCGGCGCCGCTGAGGCTCCCGGCCTCGACGACCGCCAGGAAGAGCTCCACGTCGCTCCAGGGGACATGCACTGGCGCATGGTACCATGCGCCTTTGGGCAGTTTTCATGCGCTCACGTTGGGCCCACATTCGAGCGCATGAAGACCGCGCTCTGCTTCTCGGCCCTCGCCCTCGCGTCATTCCTCTCCCTCGGCGGCTGCGCCTCGACCGGCCACCCGACCACCCCCGCCGCCCTCGGCGTGGCGCGCTCCACGTCGTCGCTGGAGGCCGTCGTCGACCAGCCCGGCCCCATCACGGTCGAGACCGTCGTGGCGGCCGAGTGGGAGGTCCCCCGCGGGGGCCTCATCAACCTCGACAGCCCGAAGGCGCGGGCCGCCCACCTCGTCGACGGCGCCGAGCCCATCGACCTCTTCATCCACGTCCTGCGCCACCCCCGGCGCGGCCTCTTCGTCGTCGACACCGGCACGGAGCGCGCCTTCGTGGCCGATCCCGGCCACGCGCTCATCCACGGGTTCTTCGGCGGGCTGGCGCACCTCGACCGCCTCGTCGTGCACACCGACACGGCGACGGTGCTGGAGCGCGAGGGAGAGCCCGTCCGGGGCGTCTTTCTGACGCACCTGCACATGGACCACGTCCTCGGCATGCGCGACGTCCCGGCCTCCACGCCGGTCTACGTGGGCGCGGGCGACGCCGACGATCACTCCTTCAAGAACCTCTTCCAGCGCGGCCTCTACGACGACGCGCTCTCCGGCAAGGGGCCGCTGCGCGAGGTGCGCTTCGCGCCCGATCCCGACGGGACCTTCGAGGGCGTGCTCGACGTGTTCGGCGACGGCAGCCTCTGGGCGATCTGGGCGCCCGGGCACACGCCCGGGACCATCGCGTACCTGGCGCGGACGCCCGCGGGGCCGGTGCTCCTCACCGGGGACGTCTGCCACACCGCGTGGGGCTGGGAGAACGGCGTGGAGCCGGGCACCTTCTCCGACGACCGCCCGCGGGGCGCCGACAGCCTGGCGCGGCTCCAGCGCTTCGTCGCGCGTCACCCCGGCATCGACGTGCGCCTCGGGCACCAGCAGCTCCATCGTGTACCCTGAAGCCGTGGCATGAGCTCCTCGCAGCGCCGCGACGACAGCCTCGACGTCCCCCGCAACTTCTCGCTCTCCACCGACGAGCGCGTGCGGGCCATCGCCACGGGGCCGCTCGCGTACATGCGCCGCCTGCGCAGCATCGAGGACCTCGAGGAGAGCCTGGTCCGCATGCTGGTCGAGGACCCGCGGGCGACGGCGCCGGTCCGCGAGGCGCTCGAGAAGCTCAACGACCTCATCGCGCGCCACAACCGCTGGTACCCCATCGAGGCCAACCTCCCGATGCACCTGCGCACGGGCGAGCTCATCGACCGCACGGGCCGGCCCTTTCGCCCCATGGCGCCGCGCACTCTGGAGGAGCTGATGGCGCGCGCGGAGGCGCGCGCGCGGGCGTGATGCGCGCCCGGTCGCCGCAGGAGCGACTCGACGGGGACGCCGAGCGCGCGCACGGCCGTCCAGGGTGCGCCGGGCTCGAGCCCCGCCCGCCGCCACCGTCATGGTGAGGATGGTACCGCGGGATGGGCGGCGAGCCGCGCTACCGGATGTAGTACCCCGAGACGCGCCAGCGGCCGTCCGGCTCCTTCATGGGGGTCACGGTCTCGACGGCGCTCTGCTTCTTCTCGAAGCTCGCGTCGAACTGGAGGACCACATACTCCCCGTCGGGTGCTCCGGGCAGGCTTGTCGCGTACCTCGCCGACTTCAGCGTCCGGGAGACGACCTTCCCGAGCGGCGTGCGCGTGGCGTCGAGCGCCTTCTGCCAGCCCGGCGCATCGATGGCCTTCTTGAAGGGCGCCGCGGCGTCGTCCCAGCTCCGCGCGTAGCTCCCGCCGTCCACGAGGGCGAGCCACGCCTCGGCGGCGGCCTGGGCGGCCTTCTCGTTGCTCGTTGCGGGGTCCGTCGCCGTGGACGACTGACCCTGCGCGCTGCCATCCGGCGCGCTGCCGCGGCTGCAGGCGGCGAGCAGCAGGAGCATGCACAGACAGCTTCGCGCGGCGACTCGCCGGAGCATGGCGTCTGGCGGTATAAGGGTGGGGCTCATGGCCCTCGTTCTCTACCATCACCCGTACTCGCGCGCTGCCAACGTGGTCTGGATGCTCGAGGAGGTCGGCGCCCCGTACGAGCTGCGCTACGTGGACCTCATGGCCGGCGCGCACAAGAAGCCGGAGATCCTCGCCCTGAACCCGATGGGCAAGCTGCCCATCATCACCGACGGGCAGCTCGTCGTGACCGAGTCGGCCGCCATCGGCCTGTACCTGGCCGATCGGTACGCCTACGGGCGGCTCGCTCCGCGCGTCGACGAGCCGCAGCGCGGGACGTACCTGCGCTGGTCTCTCTTCGCGCCCTCGGTCATCGAGCCGGGGGCGATGGCGAAGGCGGCGGGCTGGGCGTTCAAGGAGTCGTCGGCGGGCTGGGGCTCGCACGAGGCCATGCTGGCCGCGATGGAGAGCGCCATCGCCGGACGCCCGTTCGTCCTGGGCGACACCTTCTCGATGGCCGACGTCATCTTCGGGGGCACGGTCCGCTACATGCTCGGCTTCAAGATGGTGGAGCCCCGTCCGGCGTTCACCGCGTACGCGGAGCGTCTGACGGCGCGGCCCGCCTGGCAGCGCGCCGAGGCGCGCAACGCCGCCGTTCGCGAGGAGCACGGGCTCGCGCACCGCTGAGCGGAGCTGACAGGGGCGGAGCGATCCGCTACCTGGATGGACATGAATCGCCGCGAAGCCATCCTCACCACCGGATCGATGTTCGTCTCGGCCTCCATCGGCGCCCTCGCGTGCGGCGGGGCGAGCGCAGGGGCCCAGGGCGCCGCGGCACCGGCTCCCGCGGGTCCGGACCTGCCGCCCGCGCTGGCGCCGTACGTGCACGGCGATCCGTCGCTGGCCGAGGTCGCGCGCGACTGCGTCGCCAGGGGCGAGGCGTGCATCGCGCACTGCAGCGAGCTGCTCGGCAAGGGGGACACGACGATGGTCGAATGCGCCAGGACGTCGTACGACATGACCGCCACCATGCGCGCGCTGGCCAGCCTGGCCGCCTCCGGCTCGTCCCACCTCCCGGCCTTCGCGAAGCTCGCGATGGAGTTCTGCCGCGACTGCCAGGCCGCGTGCGCGAAGCACGCCGACAGGCACCCGGTCTGCAAGGACTGCCTGGACGCCTGCACGCGGACGATCGCCGCGTGTCAGAAGATCGCCTGACGGTCGAGGGGCGGAGCAAAGGACAGGTCGTGATCGAAGATCGCGAACTGTCATTCAGCGGCCACCCAGCGCGGAGAGCGCGATTCGCTCCGCCTCGGCAGCATGCGTGGAGCATCCGCGCGCGATGATGGTCGTCGCGGTGCCGCCCTCGTAGGGGCGGTCCTCACGCACCGCCGACGCCGTCTGCTCGGCGCGCGGCGCCGACAGCGCGTCGTCCACGTGCAGCCGCATGGCGACCAGCCAGCCGTCGTGGAGCTCGAAGCGCGCCCATCGCGTCGGGGCCTCGTCAGGTGAGGTCGTCGACCTCGCGCCCTGCTTGCGGGTCCACTCGAGCGATGGGCCTCGACACGTGGTCGCTCGCCTCCAGTCGCCCGCAGCGCCGTCGAGGAACGACTGCTTCACCTGCTCCTCCGACATGCCCAGCTTCACGCCGCGCTCCACCCACGCCGGGTCGCCCGGCACGCCCAGCGAGAGCGCGGACGCGAGGCCGGCCACGACGAGCGCGAAGGCCGTGCAGGCGGCGAGCAGGCCGACCGCCAGGTCGCGCGCGCGTCTACGGGCGCCGGTCGATGCGTGTGAGGACTCGCCTTGCATCCTCCGTCTCCATGAAATCGAACGCGACGCGATCCTGCTCGGCGAGGCCGTCGAGCAGGCCTGGACGCTGCGGTTCGAAGGACATGGTCATCGCCTGCATGTAGCCGGGGATGTCCTCGTGCGCGATGTTGACGAAGGCGCGCGACGGGCCGAAGGACTTGATGACGCCCGCGGCGTGGTAGGTCTTGGGGCCTGCGAGCCGCTCCGGCTCTCCCGCGAGGTGAACGGCGTCGGTCACGAGCGCCTGCATCCGTTCGGCATCGCTCGCGGCGTAGAACCCGCGGAGGGCACCCGTCCTGTCGACCAGCACCAGCCACTCGCCGTGCATGATGGCCCCGATGCCCGCCGCCGGGTCGGCGCGCTCGAAGGTCGACCTGAAGCCACGGACCACGATCCGGTCGAGGTCGTCGCTGCGGCCAGAGAGGAACGACCAGCGGTCGTCGTCGGCACCGACCCGCGCTGCGTAGCCGCGGAGCAGATCGGGCGTGTCGTTGTCCGGGTCGAGGGTGATGGAGACGAGGTGAACGGGCAGCCGTCGCCCGAGCTGGTCCTCGCGGTGCGCGAGCGCGTTCTGCACGGCGAGCATCTTGCCCGTCAGCATGGGGCACGAGGTGGTGCAGGTGGCGTAGAAGAAGTCGACCACCAGCACCTCCCCCCGCAGCGTCTCGTCGGTGACGGTGCGCCCGTGCTGATCGAGCATCGAGAAGGCGGGCACTTGTCCGACGACGGGCAGCTCCGCCGCCGCCGACGCGCGCGCTCGGCGGGCGGCGATGCTCAGCGCGGCGGCGATCGTCGCGATGGCCAGGAACGCGAAGAGCACCTTGAGGATGCGCACGGGCGTCGGAGGCTCGGTCATGGCACCTGGATTGTTGGAGCCGGCCGTCGCGGGCGGAAATGCGGCAAGATGTCGCAGCCTCGGCTTCTTCAATCGAGCTCGGCGAGCTCGGCGTCCAGCCGCTCGTCGTCGGCGTCGCGCAGCGCAGGTGAGCCTGCGTCGCCGGACGGAAGCGCAGGCGCGCCCCGCCGCCACCGGCGTGCGAGCAGCAGGACCGCCGCCCCGCCGATCCCGATGGAGACCATCACCATGGCCATGGTGGCCGAGAAGGCTCCCCGGTCGGGCATCGCGCGGATCTGCGGCCCGTAGCGGGACACGAGATCGGACTCGATCGCGGCGGTCGACTCTCCGCGAGCGACCCGCGCCTCGATCTCGGCGCGGAGCTGGTGGCTGATCTCGGAGTCGTGCACGTCGAGGGTGCCGCCGAAGCAGCAGGGCGCGAGCAAGGACGCCTCGAGCGCCTTCGCTCCGGGCGGGGTCGAGGTCGAACCCGAGCCGAGCAGCGCTCCCCCGGCCGCGAGGAGCGCGACGAGACCGATCACGATGGCCAGGGCGCGCACGAGTGCAGCGTGGGGGCACGACTCCGGGAACGCCACGCGGCAATTGGTCGCAGGGCTCCGCGACAATTCGCCGCACCCGGCGTCCCGCTCCAGCGCGTTGACGCTTCGCGCGACCGGAGGCACACCCAGATCCGCATGGCGACTTCTCCGACGACCTACGCGCCGGCGGTCACCCTCGCCTGGCTCGTGCGCCTGAGGTGGGGGTCGGTCGTCGCGCAGGCGGTGACCGTCCTGGTGGGAGTGCTCGCGCTCGGGGCGCCGTCCAGCGCGCTCGCCGACGGGGTCGTCGCTCTCACCGCCGCGAGCAACGTCGCGCTCTTCGCCGTCGCGCGCAGAGGTCGCGCGGTCCACGGGCAGCTCGTGGGCGGCGTGCTCGTCCTCGACACCGTCGCGCTGACCGCGCTGCTCTTCCTTTGCGGCGGGCCCTCCAACCCCTTCAGCACGCTCTATCTCGTCTACGTGACGCTGGCTGCGCTGGCCCTGGGCATCCGGTGGGCGTCCGTGGTCGTCGCCGTCTCGGCGGCGGGCTACGCGCTGCTGTTCCTGGCAGGGGACCAGGCGGCGGGGATGGCCCACATGCATCACGACAGCTCGGCCTTCTCGGCGCACCTGCAGACCATGTGGGTCGCGTTCACCGTGACCGCCGCGCTGATCGCCTACTTCGTGGCGCGCGTGGCCCGCGCCCTCCGCGAGCGCGAGGAGGAGCTGGCGCAGGCCCGGGACCTCGCGGTCCGGACCGAGAAGCTCGCGTCGCTCTCCACCCTCGCGGCGGGGGCCGCCCACGAGCTCGGGACTCCCCTCGGCACGATCGCGGTGGCGTCGAAGGAGCTCGAGAGGGCGCTGCTGCGCTCCACCGAGCTCGCGACGCTGTCCGAGGATGCCCGGCTCATCCGCGACGAGGTGGAGCGCTGCCGGCAGATCGTGCAGCAGATGAGCGGGCGCTCGGGCGAGGCCATGGGCGAGGTGCCGGTGTCCGTCGGGCTCGAGCAGATCCTGGAGGAGGTCCGCCGGCCCCCGTCATCGTCGGGCCACGCGAGCAAGCCAGGCGAGCTGCGGGTGGACGTCGACGCGGACCTCCCGGCCCGCTTCGTCCTGCCGGTCCGCGGGCTCGTCCAGTCCCTGCGCAACCTCGTGGACAACGCCTGGGACGCCGGCGGGCCCGCGAACGAGGTGCGCCTCCACGTGCGGCGCGCGGGCGGCTACCTGAGCTTCGAGGTCGAGGACCGCGGCGCGGGCATGCCGGGCGACGTGCTCGGGCGCGTCGGGGAGCCTTTCTTCACGACGAAGCCGCCCGGCAAGGGCACGGGCCTCGGGATCTTCCTGGCCCGTACGTTCGCCGAGCGCTGGCACGGCCGGTTGACGCTCCGGTCGGATGCGGGCCGCGGCACGCGGGCCGCGCTCGAGCTCCCGCTGGGCACCGAGGGGCCGGTCGATGTCTCCTGACGACAAGCGCAGCGTCCTGGTCGTCGACGACGACGACGTGTTCAGGGGCCGGCTCGTGCGCGCGCTCGTCGAGCGCGGCTTCGACGCGCGAGGGGCCGCCGGGGCGAGGGAGGCGATGGCCTCGGCCGGCGCGGACAGCCCCGAGCTCGCCGTCGTCGATCTGCGCATGCCCGACGGCTCGGGGCTCGACGTCGTACGCGAGCTCAAGACGATGGACCCGGCGACGAACGTGGTGGTCCTCACCGGCTACGGCAGCATCGCCACGGCGCTGGAGGCCGTTCGCCTCGGCGCGACGCACTACCTCACGAAGCCGGCCGACGTGGACGAGATCCTCCGCGCCTTCGAGCGCGAGAAGCGTCCGCTGGACGGCGGCGCAGCGGGCGTCGAGCAGGCCCCTTCGCTGGCGCGCGCCGAGTGGGAGCACATCCAGCGCGTGCTGACCGATTGCGGCGGCAACGTGTCGCAGGCCGCGCGCGTGCTCGGCGTGCACCGGCGAAGCCTGCAGCGGAAGCTCGCCAAGCGACCGGTCCAGCGCTGAGCGAGGCGGTCGGTCACGCGTGGGTCGCGGCGACCTGCGGGCGACGCGCGCGGGTCAGCGTGCTGGCGGCGATGCGCGCGCCCTCGGCGAGGGCCTCGAGCTTCGCCCAGGTGATGGCCGGGTCCACGGTGTTCATGCCCGCGAAGGTGGCGAAGCCGCAGTCGGTCCCGGCCACGACCCGCTCGGCGCCGACCAGGCGCGTGAAGCGCAGGATCCGGTCGGCCACCAGATCGGGGTGCTCGATGAAGTTGGTCGTCGAGTCGATCACGCCCGGGATGAGCACCTTCTCGTCCGGGACGTGGATCTCGCGCCAGACTCTCCACTCGTGCTCGTGGCGAGGGTTCGAGGCGACGAACGAGAGCCCCGCGGGGCGGGCCGACAGGACGATGTCGAGGATGTTCTCGAGGGGGACGTCGCGGTGGTGCGGTCCCTCGTAGTTCCCCCAGCACAGGTGCAGGCGCATGCGGTCGGGCGGGATGTCCCTCACGGCATGGTTGAGCACCTCGACGTGCAGGGCCAGGTGGCGCCGGAGCTCCTTGAGCGTCATGCCCGCGTATTCCATGTGCGCGCCCATCGCCAGGTCGGGGCAGTCGAGCTGGAGGAGGAACCCCGCGGCGTGGATGGCGCGGTACTCGACGCGCATCGCGTCGGCGAGCGCGCCCAGGTAGGCCTCGCGGGTCGGGTAGTGGCGGTTCTTCAGGAAGATGGAGATGACCCCCGGCGACGCGGCCGTCAGGAACCCGGCCGCCCGTCCCCGCAGGGCACCCTGGAGGCGCGCGACGTCACGCTCGACGGCGCCGTCCTTGCGGTAGGCGACGGGCGCGACGCACTCCGGCGTCTCCAGGGCGAGCAGGGCGCTCTCCCCGAGCACGCGCCGGGCATAGTCGGGGTAGTCGGCGAGGTCCGCGGGCATCGGCATCGCGCCCGTCCCGCCGAAGCCCGTCAGCCGGTCCTTCACGTAGGTCGAGTAGCTCGGCTTGCCGAGCTCGCCGTCGTTCACGACGTCGATCCCGGCTGCGATCTGCCGGTCCACGCACTCGGCGACGGCCCGCGTGAGGAGCGCCTCCGTGGCGGCCGGGTCGACCACGCCCTGCCGGCGCGCCTCCGCCAGGCTGCGCAGGACGGCTTCGGGTCGCGGAAGGCTGCCCGTGTGCGTGGTGAGGATGCGATCGGTGGCCATGGGCGTGCTCCGCACGCGTCAGGAGCAAGGCGCGCGCCGCCGGGCCGTCGCGCGTTCTCACGTGAAGGAGCGGCCGCGCCGCTGGAGCGTCGCGCAGGGACTGCATCGTGCACGAAAGTCGTGCATCGCGGGGAGCATGGGCCGGGGGTGGCTCGCGCTCACCGCGTGCGCCTCACCCACGCGCGCCACGCGTCGTCGGCCTCCGGCGCCGCGGGGGCGCGGCCCGTGACCCGGGTGAAGGTCGCGACGCCATCGGGATCCACGGCGAGGTCGTCGCGCCAGCCGCGGTACATCGGCCAGAGCTGGTCCTGCGCGTCGAGCCACTGGCACGTCGCGCGCGCCATCGCGCGGTGCAGCATGGACCTCGCGCCGTCCGTGCCGCCCGCGTCGGTCTTGCCGCGAAAGTCGGCGTCGCTCATGCCGAAGAGGGCGCCGAGGTGGGCCGCCGGATCGTGCGCCGTGATCGCGGCGCGCAGCGAGACGTAGCGCCAGTCGTCGGTGCCGTGGATCTCCCCGTCGGCGGGGAGCACCGGCGACTCGTAGAGCGAGGCGACGCACTCGCGGAACCAGAGCGGCGCGTCCCAGTCGGCGTCCATGAGCACGTGCGCGAGCTCGTGCGCCAGCGTCGGCACGTGCGCCGGGCCGCCCGAGAGGTCGGTGACGATCTCGCCGCGGACGCGATCGTAGACGCCGAGGTTGCGGTCGGACTCGGGGAGGTAGTGGCGGGCGGCGCAGTGCGCGTCGAAGCGGTCGCGGGAGGCGAAGAGGTAGACGCTGACGGGGCAGAGGGGGCGCGCGGCGATGCGCTCGTGGCGCAGGGCGGAGAGGACGCGGGGGGCGAAGCGGAGGGCCTCGGGGAAGAGGGGGGTGTGGTCGGGATCGATGAAGAGGAAGGTGTCGTCGACGGTGGAGAGGCGGACGGTGGGGCCGTAGAGGGACCGGGCCTCGGCGGTGAGGGCGGCGAGAGAGGAAGGGCAGGAGGGGGAGGGGGAGGGGGAGGGGGCGGGCGCGGGCGCGGGCGCGGGAGGGAGCGAGGGGGCGGGCGCGGGCTCGGGCGTGGGGGAGCGGGAGCAGGCGGCGAGGGCGAGGGCGAGGGGGAGCGCGAGGCGCATCCGGTCACTGCGGGCCGATGGTCAGGCGGAGGGCGGCGCCGGGGGGCGCGTCGTCCGGGCCGCGGGCGGGCAGGAAGGCCTTCTCGAGGGCGCGCGCGAGGGCGTCGGCTGCGGTCTGGGTCGCGTCGTCGGCGTCGGTGGCGACCTCGACGAGGACGCCGTGCGGGGCCCCCGCGTCCGTCGCGAGCGGGACGCGGGTGACCGTCCAGCCGGCGCTCGTGAGCGCGGCGACGAGCTGGTCGCACAGGTGGGAGGGCTCCGCGCCCGGGGCGCACGCGAGGCGCAGCGGCTGGGCGCTCGACGGCGCGAGCGCCGCCAGGAGCCTCGCCTTCGCCTCGGGTCGGAGCGACCGCGGGCCGGGCGCCGCCTTGACCTCGACGCCCTCCGCGATGAGGCCGCGGTCCGCCTTGCCGCGCAGGCGCTGGACCCGGCGCGCGTCGTCGCCCTGCGGATCGAGCGCGGCGGCCTGGTCGAGGTCCTTGCTGCACGCGCGCCACTTTTCGGCCGCGCAGTCGACGGCGGCGAGCTTGCGCAGCTCGTCGGCCTTCGCGCGCTGCTCCTGCGCGAGCTGCTCGGGCGAGGGCCCCGGCGGCGCGGTCGGGATGGACGGCGCCGGCGAGGTGGCCGAGGGCGAGGGGGTGTTGAGCGCGACGATGGCGCCGCCCCCTCCCACCACGACGAGCGCGATGGCGGCCGCGACGAGCGCGAGCACCCACGCCGGCCGCTTCGGTCGCCGCCGGTCGCGCGCTGCATCGAGGCTCACGACCTTCGGTGGCTCCGCGGTGGGCGCGGTCGCCGCCGTCGGGTAGCCGAGCTTCGCCAGCACCTCGTTCGCGACGACGTGCGCGCGGTCCGGATCGAGGCCCTGGGCCTTCATCTCGGCGCGCCGCTCGGCCGCGGGCATCGCCATGCGCCGCTCGATCTCCTCCTCGGCGAGGAGATCTTCGACCACGTCCCACCCGGCTCCCGGCTTGCGCTCGTCGTCGGTCATGCCGCCCCCGGTTCGCTCGCGCGCTCGGCCCGCACGATGGCCCCGTGGTCGCGCAGCATCTGCTTGGCCGCCACCGCCTGGGCGACCGTGCAGCCGATCTTCTCGGCGAGCGCGACGTTGGTCCGGACGCCCTTCGCGCTCCAGTCGAGCACCGCCAGGGGCACGGGCTTGTCGGCGAGCCGCGCGCGCAGGGCGGCCTCCATGGCCTCGCGCTTGCGCTCCCTGGCGGCCAGCTGCAGCTGGACCTCGGGATCGGCGGCGGGCGCGGCGACCTGCGGCGGGTCGTGCTCGTCGAGGTCTGCGCGGCGGGCCAGGTAGGAGGAGCGGACCCGGTTCCGCGCCAGGCCGTTCATGACGCTGCCGAGGAAGGCGCCGGCGGTGGCGTAGCGGGCGCGGTCCCAGCCGGCGTACTGCGGGTCGAGCGCGGTGGTCAGCGTGTCGCTCACGAGGTCCTCGGCGTTCTGCGGGTGACGCGTGTGGCGCATGGCCCAGCCGAGGAGCGCCTCGCGCAGGGCGGCGTCGCGCGCGACGATCTTCGCGAGCTCCGCGGGCGGAACGGTGTCGGCGGCAGCCTCCACGGCGGCGGCAAGGTAGCAGCCCTTGCTGTCCCCCATCTCCCGATCGATCGCAGCGCCGCGCCACCTGGCTAGCCCATTGAAATCATTGGTGGATACAGAAATCTCATTTTTCTTTCTGCAAAACGCCGCCTCGCTACCTCTCTCTAGAGAGAGGGACGAGTCGCCGGGCAGGTCGCCCGGTCGCCGCCCCGCCTCACCGGTGATCCGCGCCGCCCCTGGCGACGCGCGCCACCACCGGTCCACCCGGAAAGCAGGCCCCGGGGCCCGACGGCCCCACGACAGGAAACGTGTGCCCATGAGCCCGACGACCAAGAACACGACCGCGCTGATTCACCCCGACGTCCTCCGCGCCATCACCCGCACCCTGCGAAGCTTCGGCGTGCACCGCCAGGACCTCGAAGAGGGCGTCGCCGAGGTGCAGACGCGCACGCTCGAGTACCTGCGCGGCAAGCCGCACCCCGCGACGGTCGAGGAGTGGAAGGCGCTGTGCGTGACCGTCGCCCGGCACTGGCGGATGGACGAGAAGAAGAAGCAGAAGACGGAGAGGAAGTACTGCGAGGGGCTGTGCGAGGACCCCGACCAGCGCACCGGGCTCGAGCCCGGCCCGGAGGGGCGCGAGGTGCTGGACGCGCGGCGCATGGTCGAGGCGCTGCGGGTGCAGCTCGAGGCCGGGGAGATGCCGGAGAAGGCAGAGGAGATCCTCGACTGCGTGCAGGCGGGGATGAGCTGTCCGGAGGCGGCCGCCGACCTGGGGATCACGGCGGAGGCGGTGCGCATGCGGCTGCGGCGCGTGCGGCAGGCCTTCGATGCGCGGCCCGGCGCCCTCGACGGGCCCACGGCGCCCCCGTCCCCGGCGCCGGTGCCTCCGCCGCGGGGGCGGCGCGCGGCGTAGAGGGGAGGCAAGGGGGGCCCGGCGTCGAGGACGATGGGTCGATCGTGCTCGACGCTGCGCTGTTTGGGGGGAACGTCGCGTGGTTCCAGCGGCGCCGGGAGCGACCTTGGCGCAGACGTTCGTCGTCCCCGTGGAACGGAGCACGTTCCGGAGCGGAGGATCCGCGTTTCCCGGCGAACGTTCTGCGAGCTCGACCGAACGTTCCGTCGCCGGAGGTGAACGTTCTGCGCTTCCAGGGGAACGTTCCTTTCGCGCGACGAAACGTTCCGTCGCGGCGACGGGACGTTCCGTTCGAGCGACAGAACGTTGACCTGACGCGATGGAACGCTCTGCCCGGGCGACAGGACGTTCCGTCGGAGCGACGGGACGTTCATCTCCGGCGACGGAACGTTCAGGTCGCGCAACGCGACGTTCCTCTCCCGCGACGAAACGTCCAGGTCGCGCGACGAAACGTTCCTCTCCCGCGACGAAACGTCCGGGTCGCGCGACGAAACGTTCCACGGGGACGACGAGTCGTTCCGTCAGAAACACGGAACGTTCACTCGCGGCAACGAGTCGTTCCGTCGGAAACGCAAAACGTTGGCGTTGCTCGACGCACGGAGGACGAAGATCGACGCTCTTGCCTACGAGGTGCGACAAATCGACGCGAAGTTCGACCGGATTTCGAGGGGATCGCGCTTGTACCGGGTGAGGGGGCAGAGAGGCGCGGCGACCCGCCGCGTACGGGCCCCCGTTGCCACGCTTGCAGACCCGAGAATCTCCATGCCGAACGTCAAGAAGACCACGCCGTCCAGGTCCACCAAGCCGTCCACCACCCAGGCATCCCCGCCCGCGCCCGCGCCCGTGCCGACGCCGACGCCCGCGGATCCCAATGCCGCGCTCGAACAGTACGTGCAGCAGACCATTGCCCAGCTCGACGCCGACGAGGTCGAGCTCGGCAACGATCCGGCGCTCACGCCGGCGCAGAAGCGCCACGCGCTGAAGTTCCGGAAGGGAGGAGACAAGATCATCGCCCAGATCGGCAACCTCGCGCAGCAGCAGCAGCTCGAGTCGCCCGCGCTCAACGTGAGCGACATGCTCGCCACGCTCGGCAAGGCGCAGGCGCTGCAGCCGCTCTCCGATCGCGTCGCGGCGTTCGCGAAGCACATCGGTGACGTGCTCTTCAAGGCGGAGAGCGACTCGCTCGCGATGGCGCAGCAGTTCTATGCGCTGCTGCAGCGGCGCGCGCTCACCGACGCCGAGCTGGCGACCTCCATGGCGCCGGTGGTCGCGTTCTTCGCCCGGAAGTCGAAGCCCCAGGCGCTCGGGACGCCGACGAAGCCGCAGAAGAAGGCGACGGCGAAGGCGGTGAAGACGCTGAAGAAGAACGCGCCGCAGATGCTGCAGGGCGCCACGGCGGCAGCGCCGGCGGCGGCTCCCGCGGCGTCGGGGAACGGAGCTCCGGCGCCGACGGCTCCGGCGCCGACAGCGCCGGCGCCGACGAACCACTCGTAGCCGGCGCGGGCTCCGGGGTGCCCGTGGC